>ERZ1694701.157-NODE-157-length-46110-cov-27.003974_pt1 | contig 46110 bp, 43 predicted proteins | sample MGYA00581721_ERZ1694701 | MGnify/ENA primary metagenome ERZ1694701 (study PRJEB42213, sample SAMN07424528) | human gut metagenome | biome: ENVO:00009003; feature: ENVO:2100002; material: ENVO:00002003 | host: Homo sapiens | place: USA | collected 2014 ...
GTGTATAACAGTGCGGCGGGGCCGCATACTTTATTGGGTGGTGTACCGGTTACGATACAAGCCTCAGCTTAGCCCTTGCCTGCGCAGCCGAACAGCTCGATCTTCTCCTTGCACTTGGCCTCGATGGCCTTTGCGCCGGGAGCCAGCAGCTTGCGGGGGTCGAAGCCCTTGCCCTGCTGATCCTTGCCCTCTTCGATGTACTTGCGAGTGGCCTCAGCAAACACCAGCTGGCACTCGGTATTGATGTTGATCTTGGAAACGCCCAGGCTGATGGCCTTTGCGATCATCTCATCGGGGATGCCGGTGCCGCCGTGCAGAACCAGAGGAATGTTGTTGGTGGCCTTGTGGATACGGTCCAGAGCCTCGAAGTCCAGACCCTTCCAGTTTGCGGGGTAGACGCCGTGGATGTTGCCGATGCCGGCAGCCAGGAAGTCGATGCCCAGAGCGGTGATCTTTGCGCACTCCTCGGGATCAGCGATCTCGCCAGCGCCTACAACGCCGTCCTCAACGCCGCCGATGGAGCCGACCTCAGCCTCGATGCTCATGCCGTGAGCGTGTGCCAGAGCAACCAGCTCCTTGGTCTTTTCCACGTTCTCCTCGATGGAGTAGTGGCTGCCATCGAACATGATGGAAGAGAAGCCGGCCTCAACGCAGGCCTTGCAGCCCTCGTAGGTGCCGTGATCCAGATGCAGAGCAACGGGAACAGTGATGCCCATGGAATCGACCATGGCGCTGACCATAGCGGCAACAGTCTTGAAGCCGGTCATGTACTTACCTGCACCCTCGGAAACACCCAGAATGACGGGGCTCTTCATTTCCTCGCAGGCGGTCAGGACTGCCTTGGTCCACTCCAGATTATTGATGTTGAACTGCGGCACACCGTAGTGGCCATCGCGTGCCTTGAGCAGCATTTCGGTTGCATTTACCAACATTATTCATTACCTCCAAAAATTATCGGGGTTCCGGCTCTGCCACACACCGCATTGTGCATGGTTTAACAAGCCCACATGGTTAGTATACCCCAAACTGCGCCTAAAATCAATCCGAACAGGCGCTTTTTCTTGCTTAGAGCTGCTGCGGAACGGGCACGGCACAAAGCTGCTCCAGCGGCTGCATCAGAAACTTATCATGCTTGGAGACAAAAATCCATATACGCCGCAACATCTGCCTTGTGCTTGGATGAAGTGGGTTTTCAACGTATTTTAACATTCGTCAAAATGATGTTGGAGAAAATTGCAAAAACGGACAATTTCCGGTTCAAAAAATTGTCATAATTCCGACTTGAATTTTACAAATTGTAAGACTTTTGCTAAGATATGGGGGAAGCTGCTGTTGAAAACTCGGTGGAAACTGTTTAATTCCACCCGGAAAACAGGCGCTGCGGCTGGACTTTTGAACACTTTCCACGGAGTTTTCAACTTGTGGAAAAATTGCGGAGCATTTACGGAATGTATAGACATTTTTTGTGGAAAACTTTTTGCCTTGGCAAAACAGCAGAAGTGTGCCGTGCCGCCCGGGCAGCGTGCAAAACATTTTTACAGATGCCCAGTCCGGCAGGAAAGACGCTTTCTGTCGAAAAAATTTTAGGCGTCAGGGAATAAAATCCCGGCAATTTGTGGCGAAGCCGGGCGAGATATGGTATACTTTATTTTGGATTATCATAAACAAAATAAAACGCTCCGGCGCGGCACTGGCCGCCCGGAACGGAAGGAGCATAAAAAGATGGAAGAACGTAACCAGCCGCGCCGTCCGCGCCGCGATGCAGAGCAGCCGCAGCAGAAAAGCGAGAGCCTGATCTACGGCAAAAACCCGGTGACCGAGCTGCTGAAGAGCGGCTCCGGTGTGGACACCGTGCTCATTGCCGAGGGGATGGCTCCGGCAGTAGCGGCATACTATACAGCACTGGCCAAGGAAGCCGGCGCAACGGTCAAGCGGGTGCACCCCAACAAGCTGCGCCTGATGACCGGCACCGAGAGCCATCAGGGCGTGGCGGCCTTTGCCAGCGAGATCGAGTACGCGACCGTGGAGGATCTGCTGGCAGCAGCCAAGGCCAAGGGCGAACCGCCCTTTCTGGTGCTGAGCGACGGCATTGAGGATCCCCACAATCTGGGCGCAGTCATGCGCAGCGCATTGCTGTGCGGTGCCCACGGCATCGTCATCCCCAAGCGGGGCGGCGCGTCCGTCACCCCCACCGTCATCAAGTCCAGCGCAGGCGCTGCCGAGCGTCTGCCGGTGGCGCGGGTGGCCAACATCGGCGAGACCATCCGCCGTCTGAAGGAGCAGGGCGTGTTCGTCTATTGCGCCGACATGGACGGTGTGTCCCTGCGCAAAAATAACCTGACCGGCCCCATCGCGCTGGTACTGGGCAGTGAGGGCAGCGGCGTATCCCAACTGGTCAAGAAGCTGTGTGATGGCGTGGTGCGGCTGGATATGGCTGCACCCGGCACCGGCGTGGACAGCTATAATGTTTCGGTGGCAGCTGGCATTATCCTGTACGAGATCCAGTCGCAGCGCGCCGTAGAAGAATAAAACAAGCGGTAAACTCCATCCAGAACAGTGGGAGGAACAAGGATGCCGAACAATAAAAATGAACGCAAGGGCAATCAGGCGGGGGAGCTCTCGGCAGAGGAGCGTTTCCGCAACTTCTTCAGCACCAATGTGATCGATCTGCCCGAGGAGATGACCCACCGGGACGAGCCTGCTCCGGTGGAGGAAAAGCCTAAGGCCGGGCTGCTGGGCAAGCTGTTCGGCCACGACAAGGAAGAGACGCCCGCCCCCGCACAGCCGGTGCTGGAGATCCCCACCGGTGAGATCCTGCTGGGGGCAGATGCAAAGCCGGTACAGCCGGAGCAGGAGGACATGGCGCTGGAGCTGCGCACCGCAGACCCTGTTCCGGTAATGCCGATGCAGCCCGCCCGCCCGGAGCCTGTCAAGGCCGTCCCGGCAGAGCCTGTGCCTGCACCCAAGGCGGCGGCTGCCGGGAAGCCACAGCCGAAAAAGCCTGCACCCCAGCCGGAGCTGCAGCCTGTTGCGGCCCCCCAAAAGCAGCCCAAGGCGAAGAACGCCCCGGAGACGCTGCTGCCGCAGGAGGAACTGGAACAGCGGGAGATGCAGCAGCTGAAGGATATGCTCAACGGCATGAGCGGCAAGGCAAAGCCTGCCCCGCAGCCCGCAAAACCTGTGCAGGCAGCGCCGCAGCCCAAGGTGCAGCCTGCGCCTGCACAGCCCGCCGCAGAGCCGGAGAAAGCCCCGGCAAAGGCAGCACAGAAGCCTGCCGAGGAGCTGCCGTCGGCGGTGTTTGCCAGCGTTCCGGCAGACCCGGAGACACTGCCGAAAAAGCCTGAGAAAAAGTCGATTTTCCAGATGTTCGGCACGGCAGAGGACGAAAAGCCCGCTGCCCGCAAGCCGGAAAAAGAGGATACTATGAGCCTGCCGCTGCTCCCGCTGGAGCAGGACGGCGCTCCTGCTGATGAAACAGTGCCCGCACCGGCAGCCGATGCAGCTGTGACCCCGGCACAGCCGGAGGACGCACCCGCAGCAGAAACCGCTGCCCCTGCCGAGGATACTGTGCCGGAATCCACCACTGATAAGCTGCACCACATGGCCGCAGAGCTGACCTTGCGCTGTGTGCTGGCGGGCATTCTGGCTGTGGTGCTGCTGCACTTTGGGCTGACGGCAGAGCGTCTGCTGCCGCCGCTTTCGGTGCTGGACCCGGACGCTGCCCCGGCGGCGTTCTATGCCGCCAATCTGCTGCTGTTTGCCGCCAGCCTGTTTGTGGGCTACCCGGTGCTGCGGGACGGCCTGACCGGCTTGCGCGGTCGTCCCAGTGCAGACACCATGCCCGCGCTGGCTGCTGTGGCAGCGCTGCTGCAGGCAGTGGTGGCCATGCTGAATGCCAACGCCTACCGCAGCACCGAGGGCATCGGCCTGCTGACCGGTATGGCAGCGCTGGGGCTGTTTCTGGCGCTGGTGGGCAGCCGGGTAATGCTGGCTGCCGTGCAGGGCGGCTACACGCTGGCAGCAGAGGGCGGCGAAGTGCGGGGCGCTTACCGCACCCGCGATAAAGATCTGATCCGCGCCCTCGCCCGGGATCTGGAGCAGAAGGACCCGTGGGTGCTGCTGAGCCGCCCGGTGCAGACCGCCAGCGATGATTTTGTAGAACAGAGCCTCAGCGAGCGCGCCAGCGAGCGCCGTGCCCGGAAGGTGGCCTGTATCCTGCTGGCGGCAGCAGTCCTCAGCGGCGTGGCCTTCCTGCTGTTCGGCGGCGGTGTGAACTGCGCCGTGGCTGCAGCGGCTGCCGTGCTGTGCATGGGCGCACCCATTTCCTCGGTGCTGGTGCCCGGGCTGGCGGCGCTGCGGCTGCAAAGAGCGGCTGCCGCTGTGGGCGCTGTGGTGCCCGGTTGGGCAGCCATTGAGGAGCTGGGCGGCATCGACACCATTGAGCTGGACGCCGATGACCTGTTTACCGCCGACAGCGTAACGCTGGAGGATATCCGCATCTTCAAGGGCGGCCGCATCGACCGCGCCATTCTGTATGCAGCCAGTGTGCTGAATGAAAGCTGTGACACCCTGCGCGGGCTGTTCAGCCAGATCATCGAGGACCGCACCGATATTCTGTTCCCGGTCAAGGATCTGGAACAGCACACCGGGATGGGCTTCTCGGCATGGTGCGACAATAACCGCATCCTCATCGGCACCCGCCGCTACATGGAGCAGGAGGGCGTGACCTTGCCGGAGCAGGACTACGAGGACAGCCATTCCAAAAACGGTGAACTGCAAATTTTGTATCTGGCAGTGTCCGGCAACCTGCACGCCATGTTTGTGCTGCGCTATGTGGGCGGCCGCAATGTGGCACGCAGCCTTGCTTCTCTGCAAAGGGAGAACATCCGGCTGCTGGTCACCAGCAAGGATCCCAGCCTGACGGCGCGGCACATCACAGAGGCGTACCATCTGCCGGAGGGCATGGTCACCGTGCTGGACGGTGAGCAGTGTCAGGCCATTGAAGCCGCTGATGCAGCTCCGGAAAAGCCTAAGTGCTGCTTGTACCACCACAGGGGCTTTGCCAGCCTGACCGGCGGCTTGCAGGCCGCAGATCAGGCACAGAATGCCGAGACCAGCGCCACGACGGTGCAGCTGGTGTCGGTGTGCTTCTCGGTGTTCATTGCAGTGCTGCTGACCTATGCGGGCAGCATCTGGCAGCTGTCCATTGCCACGGTGCTGATGTATCAGGCCGCATGGAGCGCCCTGAGCATTGCCGTCTGCGCCCTGAAGCAGCATAGCTGAAAGTTTTAGCATATTACAAAACGGGCTGTTGCACAGAACCTTGTGCAGCAGCCCGTTTTTGTGATCTTATTTTATTTTTTTGCGCATTTCGTAGTCGTTCAGGGCGGTCAGCGCTTCGCCGGAAAGGGGAACGAGCGCCAGCATATTGAAGATGGTCATCAGTCCGATGCCCACATCGCCCAGATCCCACACCACGGTGTAGGCCTGTGTGCCGCCGATCAGCAGCATGGCCAGCGTCAGCAGCTTGTAGGCAGTCTGGCTCCACCAGTTGTCGCCGCACAGGTAGGCCACGTTGCCCCGGGCGTAGTACAGCACCCCCAGAAAGGTGGAGAAGCTGAACAGTGCTAAGATCACCGCAATGAACACGATGCCAAAGCTGCCCAGATGGTACTGCATGGCAGTCTGTAAAAGGTTCATGCCGGTCAGCCCGGCGGTGATCTCCTGCGGCACCAGCAGCATCAGAAAGGCGGTGCAGCTGCAGATGACCACCGTGTCGATCAATACGCCCAGCGCCTGCACAAGCCCCATCTTTACCGGGTCGTCGCACTCCGCAGCGGCAGCAGCGCAGGGGGCAGAACCGCTGCCCGCCTCGTTGGAGAACAGCCCGCGCTTGACACCGTTCATCAGCACCGCGCCAAAGCCGCCTGCAGCCACCTGACGCAGGCCGAAGGCCTCGGCAAGGATGCGTGCCAGCACGGCGGGCAGCTGCCGGAAATTCAGCACCACGATGCCCACCGTGATGACAAAGTAGCACACCGCCATGACCGGCACGATGAAGTCAAGGCTTTTTACGGTGGCGTTTTTGCGCAGCACGATCAGCGCCGCCAGCAGGGTAAGCACCACGGTGGTAGCCAGCGGCGGGACATGAAAGGCGTTTTCAAAGGCAGAACTGACCGAGTTGGAGATGACTTGGCTGATGCCGCACCAGCAGATCAGGCCGGACACCGCAAACAGCGCTGCACACACCGAGCGGCGGAGCTTTTTGCCCCGCTTGCGCTCGGCCAGCACATGAAGGTAGTAGGCCGGGCCGCCCCGCCAGCCGCCGTACAGCGGGTCCGGCACGCGGTACTTCTGCGCCAGAGTGGACTCCACAAAGGAGGTGGAAGCGCCCAGCAGGGCAGTGACCCACATCCAGAACACCGCGCCCGCACCGCCCGCCGAAACAGCGGCCACCACGCCCACAAGGTTGCCCATGCCCACCCGGGTAGCGGTGGAGATGACCAGTGTCTGGAAGGAGGAAAGCCCGCCCGCAGCCTGCTTTTTTTCGCACACTGCGCCGATCATATCCCGGAACAGCCGCACCGGCAGCAGCCTTGTGCGCAGGGTAAAGCCGATACCGGCTGCAAACAGCAGCACCACCATAAAGGAGATACCAATGCCACCCGCCACCGGCAGGGTGAAAAGATCGCCCCACAGCAGGCGGTAAAGTGCTTCAATCAGATCAACTATCAAGAAAACAGCCTCCTGTACTTTTGAGTAATAAAGTTGCTACTTCATTATAGTACAGCACAGAAGAATTGTAAAATTTAAAATATTGATAGTGCGGATTGACTAAACCGAACGTAGTGTGGTAAATGCAGTTTATCTTCACGACTTTTCTCGTGAAAATGTGGTTCAGGAAAGTCCGCAGACTTTCCTGAACCACGAAATTAAAATAAATTTTCCGCTGAATATGCCCAGAGCGTAAGCGGAGGGCATTTTAAATCGTCCTACAAAAAAGGGACTGCTGCACGGTTTGTGCAGCAGTCCCGGAGGAAGAAGCGCCTTTCAGCGCGGGAATAGCTTACAGGATATCGATGTATTCACCGGCCAGTGCCTTGTTCATGCTGCGCACAGCGCAGAACTTGCCGCACATGCTGCAGGTGTCGCTGTGATCGTCCTCGGGCAGGCGGGCGTCGCGGATGGCCTTGGCGGTCTCGGGGTCCAGCGCACAGGCAAACTGTGCATCCCAGTCCAGTACGCGGCGGGCATCGCCCATCTTGTCGTCAATGTCCCGGGCATGGGGGATGCCCTTGGCAATGTCGGCGGCGTGAGCGGCGATCTTGGAGGCCACGATGCCCTGCTTCACGTCATCTACGTTGGGCAGAGCCAGATGCTCGGCGGGGGTCACATAGCACAGGAAGGCCGCGCCGCTGGCGGCTGCCACTGCGCCGCCGATGGCAGCGGTGATGTGGTCATAGCCGGGGGCGATATCGGTGACCAGAGGTCCCAGCACATAGAAGGGTGCGCCCATGCAGATGCTCTTCTGCACCTCCATGTTGGCGGCGACCTGATTCAGGGGCACATGACCGGGGCCTTCCACCATCACCTGCACATTGTGCGCCCATGCGCGCTTGGTCAGCTCGCCCAGACGCACCAGTTCCTCGATCTGGCACACGTCGGTGGCGTCAGCCAGACAGCCGGGACGGCAGGCATCGCCCAGAGAGATGGTCACATCATGCTCGGCGCAGATCTCGCAGATCTCGTCAAAGTGCTCGTAGAAGGGGTTCTCGTTGCCGGTCATGCTCATCCACGCAAACACCAGAGAACCGCCGCGGCTCACGATGTTCATCTTGCGCTTGTGCTTGCGGATCTGCTCGATGGTCTTGCGGGTAATGCCGCAGTGCAGGGTAACAAAGTCCACACCGTCCTCTGCGTGCAGGCGTACCACATCGATGAAGTCCTGTGCAGTCAGCTCGGCCAGATCCCGCTGGTAGTGGATGACCGAATCGTACACCGGCACAGTGCCGATCATCACCGGGCACTCGTGGGTCAGCTTCTGGCGGAAGGGCTGGGTGTTGCCGTGGCTGGACAGATCCATAATGGCTTCTGCGCCCATGTTTACGGCGCTCATCACCTTCTGCATCTCAATGTTATAGTCCTTGCAGTCGCGGGAGACGCCAAGGTTCACGTTGATCTTGGTGCGCAGCATGGAGCCCACGCCCTCGGGGTTCAGGCACTTGTGGTGCTTGTTGGCGGGGATGGCTACCTTGCCCTCGGCGACCCACTGGCGGATCTCCTCGGTGGTGCGGTATTCCTTTTTGGCTACGATTTCCATCTCCGGGGTGATGATGCCCTTGCGGGCGGCATCCATCTGGGTGGTATAAGTCTGCATACGCTGTGTTCCTCCAAATGACAGTTTATCTCTGAACAGCAGGGTGCTGGTCATGCATTGATGCGGGGGAGCCTGTGTGCCGGGAGCTTTCTCCTCGGACACGAATCGGGCCATTCCATCGCCCGCCCTACTGCCTGCGGCAGCAGGGTCCCACCCCAGCGGACGGTCCTCGGAGAAACTCCCGACCCGCAGGCAAGGGTGGCAGACAGGTAGCCGTCATTCAGAAAAAACAGTACGCTCTGGATGCCGGCACCTGCGCAAAATACGCTTTTCATGTTGGTTTTCTCCATGAATTTTGTAACGCGGCCCAAGGTGGTGCCCCCGGTTTGCCGCGGGATGATAACTTACTTTATGATCTGCTCCGAAAGGGCGCGCAGCTCCCGGCACTCGGCCTCGATGTCCTTTGCGGCAAAGATAGCACTTACCAACGCCACGCCGTCCACGCCGGTGCCCTTGAGCTGCAGAATGTTCTCCTTGTGGATGCCGCCGATGGCCACCACCGGCACATCCACGGCGTTACAGATGTCCAGCAGGGTCTGCCGGGGCATCTCGCTCACGTCCGTCTTGGTGTGGGTGGAAAATACCGCGCCTACGCCAAGGTAGTCTGCGCCGTGCGCCACAGCGTCCAGCGCTTCCTGTACCGTGTGGGCAGATACGCCGATCATCACGCCCTCGCCCACGCGCTGGCGCACCTGTGCGGCGGCCATATCGTCCTGCCCCACATGGATGCCCTCGGCGTGGCACTGCAGCGCCACTTCCACGTTATCGTTGATGAACAGCGGCACACCGTACTGCTGGCACAGAGCGTGGATCTGGATGGCTTCCTGTAAAAAATCTGCGTCGCCCAGCTGCTTTTCTCGCAGCTGCACACAGGTAGCGCCGCCCTTCAGGGCGCTTTCCACCTGCTGATACAACGTCTGCTCGCCCACCCATGCGCGGTCGGTCACCGCGTACAGGAGCATGGTGTGTTTATCGCACTTCATAGTTTGCGCCTTTCTCCAGCTGTTCGGGGGTCATGTTGTAAATGGCATCAATGATGTAATTGCGGTAGGTGGCGTTGCCGTCCTGCGGGGTGAGCCGCTGGTGGGCAATCTCGCCCGCCAGACCCATGGCGCACACCGCCGCAGCGGTAGCCTCCAGCGGCTGGCCGGGGTTGGCGGTGACAAAGGCCGCCGTCAGGGCAGAAAGTTGACAGCCCGTGCCGGTAATGCTGCTCATCATGGCGTTGCCGTTGCGGATGCAGTAGGCTTTTTGCGCATCGGCCACGATGTCAATAGCACCGGTAATGGCGATTACCGCGCCGGTGCGGGCGGCAAAGGCCTTGGCAAAGGCTACAGCGCTGTCCAGATTCTCCTCGGTCACCTTGTCGGCTACATCTGCATCCACGCCCTTGGTGGTGCCCGCGCCGGAGGCAAGGGTCTTGATCTCCGAGATGTTGCCACGGATCACCGTGAATTGCACCTCCCGCAGCAGGCGGAAGGCGGTGTCTGTGCGCAGATGGGAGGCGCCGGCACCCACCGGGTCCAGTACCACCGGATGCCCCAGTTGATTGGCCTTTTTGCCCGCCAGCAGCATACTGGTGACGGTGCGGCTGTTCAGCGTGCCGATGTTGATATTCAGTCCGCCGCAGATGGCGGTGATCTCCTCCACCTCGGCGGCATCATCGGCCATGATGGGGGAGGCACCGCAGGCCAGCACCATGTTGGCGCAGTCGTTCACGGTGACGTAGTTGGTGATGTTGTGGATGAGAGGGCTGCGGCTGCGCAGGTTCTCAAAGGCGGTTTTGAGCATTCCCGGCACCTCCGCTCAGGAAAGGCTGTTCTGCATGGAGCGCAGAGCGCCGGAGCGCTGCAGGCTGAACACCACTGCACCGGCGATTACCGCACCTACGGCGGTGGAGATGAGGAAGGGCACGATGTAGGCGTAGAAAGCGATGTCCGCAGCGCTCTTGCCCATCAGGAAAATGGCTACGGGCCATGCGCACAGGCCGCCCAGAATGCTGGTGCCGAACACCTCACCCACCACGGTGGCGATCAGGTTTTTGGTCTTGTGGTATGCAAGGCCGCACAGCAGCGCACCGAACATACTGCCGGGGAAAGCCATCAGGCTGCCCAGACCCAGCAGGTTGCGCAGCAGGGAAGCCACAAAGGCCACGCCTACACCCCACCAGGGCCCCAGCAGAACGGCGCACAGCACGTTGACCATGTGCTGCACCGGGGCGCACTTGCTGCCGAACATGGGAAAGCTGAACACGCTGCCCACCACGCACAGGGCACAGAACATACCGGCAAGGGCAAGCTTTTTGACAGAGAGATTCTTCATGATAAATTGGCTCCTTTTCAACCATCTGCGGCAGCGCAGGACGAATACCGGCGCTCCCGCAACAAAACAGCCCGTGTCCGCCGCAAGGCGGGAACAGGTACGGAAGGTGCGGTCGAAACTTACTGGTTTCCTCTCACGCCGGAACACGGCTTCCCATCGCTGCATTCATCCAAGGCTCAGGGCGCTCCCCCTCAGCCGGCTGCGGAACCTCCGCAGAGGTACAAAAAAACAGGAGGAACCCGGCGCGGCTCCTCCTGCAAAAAATCATAAAGGGTATGACTTCCTACGGCGGCATTATCCGCATCAGGTAAAAGGGTCGAAGCTTGCTATACTTCCTCTCAGCCCGCTGCACGAGCTCCCCTGTGTTTGATTGTGACTGTATTCTACACCTCTTTTCCCAAAATTGCAAGAGGAAAGGGGACGATTTGGAATGCGCGGGCAGGTGAAATGCTTTTTTCACAGGAGGGGTCGTAGCGGTCAACTGCATTTGTAATTCAGACCGCCCTTTAACCATTGCAGCCCCTCTCGTGAAAATGGCGTTTGTCGCACTCCGCAGAGTGCGACAAACGCGAAATAAAAATAATCTTTCCTCTGAAGATGCGCAGAGCAAACGCGGAGCGCATTTTCAATCGTTAAACTGTTTCATTATAAACCAAAGCCGCCGTGCAGGGGTCTGCGCGGCGGCTTTGGTCACAGAAAGGAGAATAATATGAAAAAGCAGAGAAAGTCGGGTTAACCCATGGTCACCTGCACCGTTACCTCAGTACCAGCGGCAGCCAGCGGCAGTACATTGCCGGAGATGGTCTTGCCGTCCACAGTAACGGCCTTGATGCCGTGCTGCACCCCGGCGGTGTTGTCCACCGTAATATGGTACACCGCACCGCGGAAGCGGCGGGTCACAGTAAAGCCGGACAGGGTGTGGGGGATGCAGGGGTCTACCCGCAGGCCGTCCAAGGTGGGCTGGATGCCCAGAATGTACTGACTGATGTTGAAGAACGTCCATGCCGCCGTGCCGGTCAGCCAGCTGTTTTTGGCTTCGCCAAAGGTGGGGGCGTCCTTACCGGCTACCATCTGGCTGTAAACGTAGGGCTCGGTGCGGTGGATCTCGGAGATGTCCTCGATATAGGCGGGGCAGGTCTTGCGGTACACCGCAAAGGCGCGGTCACCGTGTCCGAGCGTTGCTTCGGCGCAGCTGATCCACGGGTTGTTGTGGCAGAAGATACCAGCGTTCTCCTTGTATCCCGGAGGATAGCTGGAGATCTCGCCCAAATTCAGCTGGTAGCTGGTGTAGGCGGGCTGTAGCAGCACCACACCGTATTTGGTGTCCAGACGCTCTTCCACACTGGCAAGTGCCTGCGCGGCCTGTCCGCTCTCCTTGCCGATGCCGGCCATGACGCACATGCCCTGCGGCTCAATAAAGATCTGACCCTCGGTGCACTCCTTGCTGCCGACGGGCTTGCCGAAAGCATCGTAGGCACGGCGGAACCATGCGCCATCCCAACCGGCGGTCAGGGTAGCCTGCTCTACGGCATCAATGTGCTTGCGGGCGGCAGCGGCCTCCTCGGTCAGATTCAGATGGTCGCACAGTTGGGCGTATTCGTGGCCGTACTTGACGAACATACCGGCAATGAAAACGCTTTCGGCCACAGGCCCCTCGCTGGGGCCGGTGATCTGGAAGCTCTCACCCGGGTGCTCGGAGAAGCAGTTCAGGTTCAGGCAGTCGTTCCAGTCGGCGCGGCCGATGAGCGGCAGACCGTGGGGACCCAGATGGGTGCAGGTAAAGTTGAAGCTGCGGCGCAGGTGCTCCATCAGGGTCTGCGCCTTGGTGGCGTCGTTATCAAAGGGTACCTGTTCTTCCAGAATAGACCAGTCGCCGGTCTCCCGCAGGTAGGCGGCGGTACCGGCAATGAGCCACAGCGGGTCGTCGTTGAAGCCGGTGCCGATATCCCGGTTGCCTTTTTTGGTCAGGGGCTGGTACTGGTGGTAGGCGCTGCCGTCCTCAAACTGGGTGGCGGCGATATCCAGAATGCGCTCCCGGGCACGGGAGGGGATGATATGCACAAAGCCCAGCAGGTCCTGACAGCTGTCCCGGAAGCCCATGCCGCGTCCGGTACCGCTTTCGTAGTAGCTGGCGGAGCGGCTCATGTTAAAGGTGACCATGCACTGGTACTGGTGCCAGATGTTGACCATGCGGTTCAGCTTTTCCTCACCGGATTCCAGATGGTAGGTAGACAGCAGCTCTTCCCAGTGGGTGCGCAAGGCGGCGCGGGCTGCATCGATCTGTGCATCGGTGGCGTAGCGCTCCATCATGGCGTGGGCGCGGGTCTTGTTGATGACGCCCGGCGCAATGAACTTTTCCTGCTGCGGGTTCTCGATATAACCCAGACCGAACAGGATGCTGCGGCTCTCGCCGGGGGCGAGGGTCAGGTGGATGTGCAGTGCGCCCACCGGTGCCCAGCCGTGGGCAATGCTGCCGGAGCAGTGTCCGGCGCGGACGGCCTGCGGATCTGCCGGGCCGCCGTATACGCCGCAAAAGGCATCCCGAGTGGTGTCAAAGCTGTCCACCGGGCAGTTTGCCCAGAACACGGCGTAGTGGTTGCGGCGCTCGCGGTACTCGGTCTTGTGGTAGATGACGCTGCCCTCTACCTCCACCTCGCCGGTGGAGTAGTTGCGCTGGAAGTTGGAGCTGTCATCCACAGCGTCCCACAGGCAGAACTCCACATAGCTGAAAAGGTCCAGCTCCTTAACAGTGGTGCCGCCGTTGCACACGGTCACGCGGTCCAGCTCACAGGCATCCCCCTTGGGGACGAACAGCTCCTGCCGGGCGGTCACACCGTCCTTTTTGCCCTCCAGAATGGTGTAGCCCAGACCATGGCGGCAGCTGTAACTGTCCAGCGGGGTCTTGGTGGGCTGCCAGCCCGGGTTCCAAACGGTGTCGCCGTCCTTGATATAGATCCGGTGGCCGTCCATGTCCAGCGGGGAGTTATTGTAGCGGTAACGGGTCAGGCGGCGCATCCGGGCGTCCCGGTAAAAGCTGTAACCGCCCGCCGTGTTGGAGACCAGACTGAAGAAGTCCTCGCTGCCAAGGTAGTTGATCCAGGGCAGGGGGGTCTGCGGGGTGGTGATGACATATTCTTTATTCTGGTCATCAAAATATCCGAACTTCATAATGCTTCCTCCTTAAAACTGCGCCTTGTCAGGTGGGCAGTACGTCGATTGCGAAAACGATTAAGGCACTGCGAAAGAAGCAATCTCATCACGCTAAGCATACCCTATCCCACCCAAAAATGCAAGAGCTTTTTGCAAAAATCTCAACGGAAATTTAAAAATAATCTGCGCAGCCCCGGCGGTTTTCGGCGGCATTCTGCGCTGCGCAAACCGGCGAAACGCGGAACGAAAGACCCGAAACCCATTTTAAAAGTAATATATACATACAGCCTCTGACACCGAAAACCATAACGAAACTGCAACGAAAATTTTTCCGTTTTAATCGAAATGTAACGAAAGTGAATCGAGATGCACAATTTTTACAGGCCAAATTGAAACGAAATGCCAAAAGTGATGCAGCTGAGCTAAAACTTTTGCGTTTTCGCTTGATTTTTGGTACAGAATGCGCTATATTGAGATTGCGAAAACGATTAAGGAACTCGCGAGAAACATTCCGCAGCTCCTTTCCTTGGAAGGAGGCCATAAGATGCCGTCCCTGAAGGATCTGGCAAAAGAGTGCGGCGTATCCGTCGCAACTGTCAGTAAGGCGCTGAACGGCCAGCCAGACATCGCACCGGCCACGCGGGAGCGCATCTGTGCAGCAGCCCGCCGCATGGGGTACCTGCCCAACGCAGCGGCCCGGGCGCTGAAAACCAACCGTACTTACAACCTTGGCGTTCTGTTTGTAGATGAAAAGCAGAGCGGCCTGACCCACGAGTACTTCTCCGCAGTGCTGGACAGCTTCAAGGTAGAAGCGGAAAAGCGCGGCTATGATATCACCTTCATCAACCACAACATCAGCGGCAAGTCCATGAGCTATCTGGAACATTGCCACTACCGGGGTGTGGACGGCGTGGTGATCGCCTGTGTGAACTTTTATGATCCACAGGTGGTGGAGCTGGTCAACGGCGATGTGCCGGTAGTGACCATCGACCATGTGTTCAACAACCGGATGGCGATCCTTTCAGACAACGTGGTGGGCACAAAGGCTCTGGTACAGCAGGCATGGGCCTGCGGACACCGGCGCATCGCCTTCATCCACGGCGAAAAGACCGCCGTTACCGAGAACCGCTTGGCAGGCTTCTATCAAGCCTGCGAGGAGCTGGGGTTGAAGGTGCCGGAGGAGTACGTCCGCTGCGGTGTGTACCACGATGTGGATCGCTGCGCAGAGGAGACCCGGGCGCTGCTGGCACTGCCGCAGCGGCCCACCTGCATCATCTTCCCGGATGACTTTTCCGCACTGGGCGGCTACAACGCGCTGACCGAAGCGGGCTTGAGCATCCCGGAGGACATCTCGGTGATGGGATACGATGGCATCTATCTCTCCCGGGTGGTCAAACCCTCGCTGGTGACCTACCAGCAGAACACCAAATCCCTTGGCAGGCTGGCAGCGGATAAGCTGATCGAGCTGATCGAGCATCCGCGTGTGACCCTGCCGGAGCAGATCCGGGTGTCCGGCAAACTGCTGGACGGCGGCTCCGTCCGCATCCTTTAACAAAGGCCCACAACTCCCGGCGCGGAGTTTTTGAGAATGAATTTTTTAATTGGAAAACCATGAAGGAGGTTTACCCTTATGAAAAAGATCTCTCGTCGTAATTTCCTGCTCGCTTCCGGTGTCGTGACGATTGGTGCTGCTCTGGCAGCCTGCGGCGGCAGCTCCAGCAGCACTGCTGCTTCCTCTGCGGCTCCCGCATCCTCCGCTGCTGCTTCTGCTCCGGCTGCTGCCGAGGGCAAGGTGCTGAACATCTGGTGCTGGAATGATGAGTTCCAGAGCCGCTTCAACGACTACTATCCCGAGGTCAAGGAGATCGCAGCCGACAAGTCCACCACCACCCTGAAGGACGGCACCACCGTGAAGTGGACCATCAACGCTAACGAGAACAACAACTATCAGAACAAGCTGGACGAGGCTCTGCTGAATCAGGACTCTGCTGCCGATGATGACAAGATCGACATCTTCCTGATCGAGGCTGACTACGCTCTGAAGTATGTGGACTCCGACTATGTTCTGGATGTCAAGAAGGATATCGGCCTGACCGATTCCGATCTGGCTGGCCAGTACCAGTACACCAAGGATATCGTTTCTGTGGACGGCAGCCAGCGCGGCACCACCTGGCAGGCTACCCCGGGTCTGTTCGCATACCGCCGCAGCATTGCCAAGGATGTTCTGGGCACCGATGACCCCGCCGAAGTGCAGACCTACCTGTCCGACTGGGATAAGTTCAACGATGTAGCTGCCAAGGCTGCTGCCAAGGGCTACAAGATGCTGTCCGGCTTCGACGATGCATACCGCACCTTCTCCAACAACGTCTCCGCACCCTGGGTTACCGGCACCACCGTTACCGTGGACGAGAACCTGATGAAGTGGGTGGATCAGACCAAGGAGTACACCGACAAGGGCTACAACAACAAGTCCAGCCTGTGGGACAGCCAGTGGGCTTCCGATCAGGGCCCCACCGGTAAGGTGTTCGGCTTCTTCTACTCCACTTGGGGCATCAACTTCACCCTGCTGGGCAACTCTCTGGCAACTCCTACCGCTGAGGGCGGCAAGGAAGAGGTTGGCAACGGCATCTACGGCGACTACGCTGTGTGCGAAGGCCCTCAGCCCTACTACTGGGGCGGCACCTGGATCTGCGGCGCAGCCGGCAGCGACAACCTTGAGACCATCAAGGACGTTATGCTGAAGCTGACCTGCGATGAAGCCATCATGAAGCAGATCACCATGGATACGCAGGATTACACCAACAACGAGAAGGCCATGAACGAGATCGCCAGCAGCGATTACAAGTCCGACTTCCTCGGCGGCCAGAACCACATCGCTCTGTTTGCAGAGGCTGCAACCAAGATCGATATGTCCAACGCCGGCCCGTACGATCAGGGCCTGAACGAGAGCTTCCAGAACGCTTTCAAGGATTACTTCACCGGCAACGTGGAGGAGGATGCCGCCAAGGCAAACTTCGAGACCGCCATCAAGGAGAAGTACCCCGAGCTGACCGACGTGGTATGGCCCGCATAAGCGGTTTTACTCCGAACTGAAAATTGAAGCAAAGGGGCGGGCGGCGTATCTCGCCCGCCCCTTTGGTTTTGCTGTGACCCGGCAGGAGGGAGATCTCATGGGAGAAAAAACAAAGAAGAAAGGGTCGATCAGCTACGCGAAATGGGGCTATATCTTCATTGCACCGTTCTTTATCATCTTCGCGGTATTCCAGCTGATCCCTCTGGCATCCACCATCTATTACAGCTTTTTTGAGTATTACCGCAGCGGCCTGAAGATCATCGGACCCAGCTTTGTGGGCCTGAAGAACTACATCACCCTGTTCGCGACCGATCTGCCCAAGTATTTTGGCAACACGCTGATTTTGTGGATCATCGGCTTTATCCCGCAGATCATCGTCTCGCTGCTGCTGGCGGCATGGTTCACCGACCTGCGGCTGAAGCTGAAGGGACAGACCTTCTTCAAGACGGTCATCTACATGCCCAACCTGATTATGGCCTCGGCCTTTGCCATGCTGTTCTTCGCCCTGTTCTCGGATAACGGCCCGGTGAACGCAGTGCTGCTGAGCATGGGCTGGATCAAGACCCCCATCAGCTTTTTGAATACCGTGTGGGGCAACCGTGGTCTGGTGGGCCTGATGAACTTCCTGATGTGGTTCGGCAACACCACCATCATGCTGATGGCAGCCATTATGGGCGTGGACCCCACCCTGTACGAGGCTGCAGAGCTGGACGGCTGCACCCCGAACCAGATGTTCTGGAAGATCACCCTGCCCCTGATCCGCCCCATTCTGGTCTATGTGATGATCACCTCCATGATCGGCGGCCTGCAGATGTTCGATGTGCCGCAGATCTTGACCAACGGCAAGGGCGGCCCCGACCGTACCTCCACCACCATGATCATGTACCTGAACAACCACCTGTTCAGCAAGAACTACGGCATGGCCGGTGCAGTATCTGTGGTGCTGTTCCTTGTGTGTGCAGTGCTGTGCGTCGTCGTGTACTTCTCGCTGACCAAGGAAGATGACGGCCTGACCAAGGCCCAGCGCAAGGAACTGAAGGCAGCCAAAAAGGCTGCTGCCAAAGGAGGGAAATAAGTATGGCACATACGCCTAAAAACCAGTCCGAAAAGGCGATCTTGACCGCCCGCCGTGCGTGGTGCTATCTGGTGCTGGTGCTGATCAGCTTTCTGTGCCTGTTCTTCTTCTATGTGCTGATCATCAACTCCACCCGCACCCACTTCGAAATCCAGAAGGGCTTCTCGCTGATGCCGGGCAAGTCCATCATCACAAACTTCCGCAACGTGCTTACGGACGCCAACATCCCTGTGATAAGCGGCATCCGTAACAGCCTGCTGGTGTCTGCCTGCTCGGCAGCGCTCAGCGTCTACTTCTCGGCACTGACGGCCTACGGCATCTACGCCTATAACTTCAAATTCAAAAAGGCTGCCTTTGCCCTGATCCTGCTCATCATGACCATGCCCACACAGGTGTCCGCACTGGGCTTTCTGCAGTTGATCTCCAAGATGGGCTTGAAAAACAGCTTCATCCCGCTGATCGTTCCCAGCATTGCAGCACCTACCGTGTTCTTCTTCATGAAGCAGTATCTGGACGCCTCCCTTCCCATGGAGATCGTGGAAGCCGCCCGCATTGACGGCGCAGGCGAATTTTATACCTTTAATAAGATCGTGCTGCCCATCATGAAGCCGGCTCTGGCTGTGCAGGCCATCTTCTCCTTCGTGGCCAGCTGGAACAACTACTTCATCCCGGCTCTGGTGCTGGATACCGCCGACAAAAAGACCCTGCCGATCCTGATCGCTCAGCTGCGCAGCGCGGACTTCCTGAAGTTCGATATGGGCAAGGTGTACATGATGGTGGCCATCGCCATTCTGCCGGTCATCGTCGTCTACCTGCTGCTGTCCAAGTTTATCGTCCGCGGCGTTGCTCTTGGTGGCGTCAAAGGCTAAAATTGCGACCGCCGCCTGCGGCGGAAACAGGGAGCAATTTTTGGCGCAGCGGTCTGCAAGACGCGAGACCCGCCCAAGGGTCGAAGCGGATGCAGGGCACCGCAAGAGGTTTTAAGCGAACAATAACACCTTCATTTCTCTGTTACAGCATAGCAAAGCCCCCGAGGGATACACCCTCGGGGGCTTTGTGCGTGATAAAAGCTTAAACCAATACTCCATCGCAATGGTCGATCTCGTGCTGGATGATCTGTGCCGTCCAGCCGGTAAAGGTCTTGATGCGGGGTTTGCCGTCCATGGTCTGGTACTGCACCTTGATGCTCTGGTAGCGCTTTGTTTTCCGCACGCCTTCCAGCGAAAGACAGCCCTCCTCGGCCTCGTACAGGCCGGATTTTTTCAGGATGACCGGGTTGAACAGCACCAGATACCCCCCGTCCTCGGCTTCCACCGCAATGATGCGCTTGAGCACACCGATCATGTTGGCAGCCATGCCCACACAGCCGTCGGCGTGGGCGGTCAGGGTCTCCAGTAAGTCCCGCGCAACAGGGGCATCCTCCGGGGTAGCAGGGGTAGACTTCTGCGCCAGAAACAGCGGGTCGTGCATGATAGGCTGGATCATAGTAAAATCTCCTTTATTCTTCAGTGCGGCTTAAAAGGATGCCTGCCAGTAGCCCGGCAACCGCCGGAAGCACCCAGCCAAAGCCCAGTGCCGCCAGCGGCAGAGCGTTGGCAAGGGCAGAAAGTGCGCTAAGCGGCAGCGCAGCGGCAATGCTCTGCACGGCGGTGCAGCCGATGCACAGCGGGTAGACCCGGCGGCGCTGCTCCAGCCCGGGCACGAAGGAAAGTACAATCAGCACAATGGCCACCGGGTACAGCGCGTTGAGCACCGGGATGGACAAGCGCAGGATCTCTGCCAGCCCCAGATTGGAGAACAGCATACTGGCAGCGGCAAAAAAGGCGGCAAGAACAGGGTAGGGGATGCGGGGCAGCAGGGTGTGGAAATACTCTCCCACACAGGCAATCAGCCCCACACAGGTGTTGAAGCAGGCCAGCATAAAGATGGCAGCAAGGAGCACCAGCCCCGCCTTACCGAACAGCCGCTCGGCCAGCACGGTCAGCACCTCGGCACCGGTGGCAAGGCCGGGCGCGGCGGCACCGGTCAGTGCTCCGGCGTGCCCCAGCATTGTGTAGACCGCCAGCAGCAGCCCGCCCGCCACAAGCCCTGTGCGGATGGCACTGCGCTGCACGTCCTGCTCCCGGGCAACGCCTTGCGCCCGGATATTCATAGCGATGACCGCGCCAAAGTTCAGCGCCGCAAGGGCGTCCATGGTCTGGTAGCCGTACAATACGCCCTGTAACACAACAGCGGAACGATACGCCTCGGTGGGGGCACCGTACTGCGCCGCCAACGGGTGCAGCAGGCAGCCGCCGAACAGGATCAAGATCAGAACCAGCAGGCAGGGGCAGAGCAGCCTGCCCAGCCAGCGGGTGAGCCTGTCCGGGTGCAGCGCCACCAGAAAGGCCGCGCCGAAGAACAGCACGGAGTACCCCAGCTGCAACCCGGCGCTGCTGCCCAGCAGCGGGGTAAGCATGGCAAAGGAGGTGCTTGCGGTGCGCGGAATAGCCAGACACGGCCCGATGGACAGGTAGATCAAGTTCATGAACACCTGTGCGAACACCGGATGCACCCGCCCGGCCAGCTTGTCTAGACCGTCAGCCCGCGCCACCGCGATGACCCCTGCCACAGGCAGACCCACGGCACTGATGGCAAGCCCCAGAAAGGCGGGCCAGAAGTTTGTCCCTGCCTTTGCGCCAAGATCGGGCGGGAAGATCAGGTTGCCTGCCCCGAAAAACATGGAAAACAACGTAAAACCGACGAGCAACAGCTTGCGGCCCTTGAGCGCTTGTGTCAATACCGTCCCCTTCTTTCCTGCGCCAGTGCCAAAGTTGCACCGCATATTGTATCCAGTTTACACTGGATGCAAATTCATGTCAAGCGTACGAAGGTTGAATAAAAGTATATACATTGAAAGCCGACCCGCCGCAGGTGGTGCACAGGTCATTCCCCTTTGCGGGACGGTATGGTATACTATACCTTATAATAGGCAGGGGAAGAGGGCAGTTTATGAAGCAGAACAAGCAATTTTTTCACCGTTTGCTGGCGGTGGCGTTCTGGCTGGCGGTGTGGCAGACCGCAGCCATGGCCATCGGGCAGGAGGTGTTTTTGGTATCGCCGGTGCAGGCGCTGCGCACTTTGGTTCAACTGCTGCCAAGGGCGGATTTCTGGCAGCGGGTGGGCTTCAGCTCCGGGCGCATTCTGCTGGGCTTTGTGCTGGGCGCAGTGGTCAGCGTGGTGCTGGCGGTATGCGCTGCCCGGTGGAGCGCCGCCGATGCACTGCTGGCTCCGGTGATGCAGCTGGTCAAGGCTACGCCGGTGGCAAGCTTTATCATTCTGGCGCTGGTCTGGGTGCGGGGCAGCGCCCTTTCGGTGCTTATCAGCTTTTTGATGGTGCTGCCGGTGCTGTACGGCGCGGTGCGCACCGGCATTGCGGGGGCAGATGTGCAACTGCTGGAAATGGCGGCAGTGTTCCGTCTGCCGCCGGGTCGCCGCCTGCGTGCGGTCTGGCTGCCGGCGGTGCTGCCGGCCTTCCGGCAGGGGTGCAGCGTGGCGCTGGGCATCTGCTGGAAAAGCGGCGTGGCGGCCGAGGTCATCGGCCTGCCCAACGGCAGCATCGGCGATGCGCTATACCGTGCCAAGATCACCCTTTCCACCGGGGAACTGTTTGCGTGGACCTTTGTCATCATTCTGCTGAGTGCAGGCTTTGAAAAGCTGTTCCTGTTTGCACTGGATAAAGCCGTTGGCGCAGTGCTGGGAGAGGAGGGGACAAAATGCTGAAGCTTCAACACCTGACAAAACGGTTCGGCACAGCGCCGATCTTCACCGACCTGTGCATGGAGGTGGACGCCCCTGTGGTGCTGTGGGCACCCAGCGGCTGGGGCAAGACCACCCTACTGCGCATCCTGATGGGTCTGGAACGCCCCACCACCGGCAGTGTGGAGGGTGTGGGCCGGGTGGCGGCGGTCTTTCAGGAGGACCGCCTTTGCCCCCAGCTGAATGCGGTGCAGAACGTCACTTTGGTGCTGCCGGGGGCAGAAAATCAGTACAAAGAGCAAATTATAAGTGATTTTCAACAGCTTGGAATGGAACTTGCCGCCTTGCAGCTGCCCGCCCGCAGACTTTCCGGCGGGCAAAAGCGGCGGGTGGCGCTGCTGCGGGCGCTGTGGGCACCCAGCGATACCCTGCTATTGGACGAGCCCTTTACCGGCATGGACCCGGACACCCTGCAGCGGGCGGCGGCGCTGCTGCGGCAACGCTGCACGGGCAAGCCGGTGCTGCTGGCGACCCACGACGAAAGCGCCATCCGCGCCCTCGGCTGGCCGGTGGTGGAACTGGAAAAGCTGGGGAACTCTTGAATGCCCTCCGCTTCGCTCTGGGCATGATTTAAGGAAATTTTGTTTTTCAAATATGGCGTTTGTTTTAAAATCACCTAAAAAGCAAGGACGTGCAGCCCGCGGGCTGCACGTCCTTGTGTTATAGAATATTCTTTACCCGAACAGGCTTTTGGTGTTGTGAGAGTATACAGAAAGGACTAAACCGACGCAGATATACAGCATAAGCACCGAGCTGCCGCCGGCGGAGTAGAAGGGCAGGGTGACGCCGATGACCGGCAGCACCCGCAGGTTCATGCCCACGTTCACCGCGATCTGCGCCATCAGCGCACCGCCGATACCGGCGCAGATGTAGCTGCCCAGCAGATCTTCGCTGCGGGCACCGGTGGCAAAGGTCTTGATCACCAGCGCCAGCAGAACGCCCAGCACCACGCAGCAGCCCACAAAGCCCGCCACGTTGCCGATCCAGCTGAGGATGAAGTCATTGTGGGCATTGGGCACGCTATAATACCGGCCGGTGAATAGACCGTTGCCAAAGATGCCGCCGGAACCCAGCGCGATCTCGCCGCGCTGCTGCTGGTAGATGATGTTCTTCCATATCGTCTCGCTGGGGGCCCAGCCGGTGGTGTTTTCCGGGTCCAGCACCGCCAGAATGCGGTACCACTGGTACCCCTTGCCGATCTTATCGCTGAAAAAGGCAAAGGCCACCGCCACGGCAGCGCCCGCCGCCGCAAAGGCTGCAAAGATATACTTCCAGCTCAACCCCGCCGCAAACATCATGCAGCAGCCGATGATGCCGTAGATGATGGCGGTGCCGTCATCGCCCTGCACATGGATGATGGCAATGGGAACCAGCAGGTGCAGCAGCAGCTTTGCCAGCTCCTTTGGTTCGTTGATGCGGCTGCGCACATTATTCAGGTGCATGGCAAAGGTCAGGATAAAGCTGATTTTTGCCAGCTCTGTGGGCTGAAAGGTAAAGCCGCCCAGCTTGTACCAGGAGTAGTTGTCGGTATCACCGGCGTTGTAGCCGATGGTCAGCGGGCCGATGGATACGTTGCGGATGACCAGCGTGGGCAGCACCAGACCCCACGTCAGCACAACGTGCACCGGCCACACCTTTACAAGGCTGCGGTAGTCCACGCAAGAGAGCAGCAGCGCGATCACGATGCCAATGACGGAAGCGCCCGCCTGCACCAGTGCCCGGCGGTAGTCGCCAATGCCAATGATGGCACCGGTCACCTCGTCGGTGGCAAAGCCGTTGCCCTGCTTAGCTGCCCACGAGGACAGCGCCAGCACCGCCATAACGCTGCTGAAAATGCACAGCAGCAGATAGATCTTATCGCTGCGCTTAAAATATTGTCGAATGCTATCCAAGGAAAGCACCGCCTTTCGTCAGAACAGTCTGCCGGAGTGTGCCTGCGTACAGGCGATAAAAACCCAGCATATCGCTATTATACACAAATCCCCCTGCCAATGCAATGCGCCGGGTGTGACGGAATGGTAAAACATTGCCGGGATGCTTGACAAAGCCCCAGCGGCATCCTACAATGAACCTGTGGGCGCAGCCTTGCGCACAACAGCCCCGGCAGTGTGCCGGGGGAGAGGAACGGAAAAGAAGAAATGGAACATACAGTTTATCGCCGCCTGCTCAGTGCGGTGTGTGCCATTGCGCTGGCCTTTACGGCAGTGTGCCCGGCAGTGGCCGCCGCGCCGGAGGAGACCACCGGCACCCCCCAGACCCTGACCGCCTCTGAGGTACAGGAGATGCAGCAGACGGATGCCGCTGTCACCGCCCTGACCGACAGTGCCGCTTACGCCGGAATGTCGGAGGAAGAGCGTCAGGTGGCTGCGCTGGCGCAGCTGGACGAGCTGGCGGCACAGGGGCTTATAAAAAAGGACAGCATCTATGTGGATGCGAAAAACGGCATGATAAGCTTTACTTATAGCTGCGGCGCACTGGGCGGTATTCTGCTCACCGACACCGAGAGTGAGACAGACGCCGCCCTGCCCGGGCCGGAGATGGAGGATGCGCCCGCCCTGCTCGCTGCCGAGAACGGCACCGTGGGCAATGCGGTCATCTACTATGCCTTTGATAACGGGGTGAACAGCAACCGCTACCCCTACTATTCTTATATGAAGAACTACTGGAGCGGCTACGGACTGGACACTCATCTGGACATGATGGTGACCGTCTCCGACCTGAAGCGGATGGCAGACTACGACCTTGCCATCCTTAGCGCCCACGGCGCGTATTATACCTATGAGTATGGCTGGCTGTGGAAAAAGCAGGCCACCGCGCCCATCATCCTGCTGCTGGAAAAATCGGATTTCTGGAACGACCTGCGCTACGGCATGGATCTGCTCAGCCACCGGGTCATCAAGGTGAACGGCTGCTACGCCGTCACCGGAGGCTTTTTCAGCAATGCCTACCGGGGCGGGAAGCTGAACGGCACCATCGTGCTTTCGGAGACCTGCGAGTTCTACGGACGCAGCGGCCATGTGAACACTGCTCTTTCGGATGGGCTGCTCTCCGGCGGGGCAAAGGCTGTGGCGGGCTTTGTGAACAACGTATACAGCGTGTACTCCCGCAGTATGCTGTGGGCGACCGTGAACCGCCTGATCGAGGGTGAGACCTTGCAGCAGGCCATTGATTACGGCCTTGAGGTCTACGGCGAAAACGACATCGTGTGGTATCTCAACCAGAACACCGGACGGCATCCCCACTCGGCGGCGTCCTATCCCATCATTCAGGGCGACGGCACCGTTCGGCTCACCGCGCCCGGCACGGCAACGAACAGTGCTGCAGAGCAGCAGACCCCTGCCGCCGCCTGACCATTGCACTTTTGCACGTTTTATATTATACTTAGGGATGGCAGAGTGTCTGCCATCCCTTTTTTGAAACGATGAGGTAACCTTCATGTCAGAATATATCACCCATTCCCGCGCCGAAACGGTGGCGCTGGGCAAACGGATGGCCGCTGTGCTGGCCCCCGGGGCGCTGATTGCCTTTACCGGCGGTCTGGGCGCTGGCAAGACCGCCTTTACCGAGGGTCTTGCCGAGGGTCTGGGCTGCACCGACCCGGTGTCCAGCCCCACCTTTGCCATCGTGAACTACTACCGGGGACCGCGCCCGCTGGCGCACTTTGACCTGTACCGCATTTCTACTGAGAACGATCTGTGCGCAGCAGGTTTCTACGATTATCTGGATCAGGGCGCTGTGGTGGCGGCAGAGTGGAGCGAAAACTTTGCCGACCTGCTGGCACTGGAAAACCCCATCCGGGTGAACATCGAACGTCTGGACGATACCACCCGCAAGATCACCATTGAGGGGGTGACGGTATGAATATTTTGGCCGTGGATACGGCGGGCAAGACCGCCGGTGTGGCTTTGCTGCAGGACGACCGCCTGCTGTACGAGGTATATCTGGATGGCGGCATGACCCACAGCGAAACGCTGATGCCCATGATCGACACCTGCTTAAAGCTGTGCGGGCTGACCTGCGCGGACATCGACCTGTATGCTGTCAACGCAGGCCCGGGCAGCTTTACCGGCCTGCGCATCGGGCTGGCCGCCGTCAAGGGGCTGGCCTTCCCGCGCGAGACCCTGTGCGCCCCGGTGTCTACCTTGGAAGCGCTGGCTGCCGCCCACACCGGCGAGGGCACGGTGCTCTGCGCACTGGATGCCCGCCGCGCACAGGTATACAGCGCAGCATTTGACCTTGCCACCCACGCCCGCCTGCTGGACGATGACGCCCGGGCGGTTGCAGATCTGGCGGATTTTGTAGAAAATTGCAAAAAGCCCCTGTTTTTTGTTGGTGATGGCGCGGGTCTGTGCTATAATAAATACAGCGATGTGCCGGGTGTGCTGCAAACACCCCCGGCGCTGCGGGGCGGCCGTGCCGCTGCCGTAGCACTTGTGGCAAAGCAGATGGCCGCAGCCGGGCAGGCTGTGCTGCCGGAGGCGCTGCTGCCGGACTACCACCGTCTCAGTCAGGCGGAGCGGGAGCGGGCAGAGCGTCTGGCTGCCGAAGCCGCAGCAAACAAACAATAAAAGCGGAACTGTGACCACTCACAGGGAAAGGACGTTTTTCCATGGCAAAACCCATTGCACTTGCCGCCGACCACGGCGGATTTGAACTGAAAGAGGCTGTCAAGGCACATCTGGAAGAGCTTGGTCTGGAGTATATCGACTTTGGCACCCACAGCACCGACAGCGTGGACTACCCCGACATGGCTGTGCCCGCCTGTGATGCAGTGGTGAGCGGCCAGTGCGAAAAGGCACTGCTGTTCTGCGGCACCGGTGTAGGCATCAGCATGGCTGCCAACAAGATCAAGGGCATCCGCGCCTGCTGCTGCTCCGACAGCTTCAGCTGCGAGTATACCCGCCGCCACAACGACGCCAACGCCCTGTGCATGGGCGGTCGCGTGGTGGGCGCTGGTCTTGCCTGCCAGCTGGTGGATATCTTCCTGAACACTGAGTTTGAGGGTGGCCGTCATCAGCGCCGCATCGACAAGCTGACCGCACTGGAAAACCGCTGATTGGAATTTTTGTAATTTCACAGAGAAGCTTGCACTGCAAGCTTCTCTGTGAAAAAATCCTTTTGTACGCCCACCGGGCGGGCAAGGCCACAGATCAGTACCCGATAGAATGTTCTATATAAATTAAGGAGCGTGTTTTTATGACCCCGATGATCGTTGAACATCCGCTGCTGCAGCACAAGATTAGCCTGCTGCGCAACAAACAGACCGGCACCAAGGAGTTCCGTGACCTCGTTGGCGAGATTGCAACTCTGCTGTGCTACGAGGCTACCCGCGATCTGCCGCTGGAAGAGGTGGAGATCGAGACCCCCATCACCATGGCAAAGACCAAGGTGCTGGCAGGCCGCAAGCTGGCTCTGGTGCCCATCCTGCGCGCAGGCATGGGTATGCTGGACGGCATGCTGACCCTGCTGCCCGCTGCCAAGGTGGGCTTCATCGGCCTGTACCGTGACGAAAAGACCCTGCAGCCTGTGGAGTACTTCTGCAAGCTGCCGCAGGATATCGCTGAGCGCGACGTTCTGGTGCTGGATCCCATGCTGGCTACCGGCGGCAGCGCCATCGACGCCATCACCCAGATCAAGAAGCACGGCGCAAAGCGCATCAAGTTCATCGGTCTGCTGGGCGCACCCGAAGGCATCAAGGCTCTGCACGAGGCACACCCCGATGTGGACATCTATCTGGGCGCACAGGACGACTGCCTGAACGAGAACGGCTACATCGTGCCCGGTCTGGGCGATGCAGGCGACCGTATCTACGGCACCAAGTAAAACATATCTATAAAAAACAATGCCGGAGCGTTGATGCTCCGGCATTGTTTTTTATCTTACATCTCACTGCTGCGCAGAAAACGCACCAGCAGGGGCAGCTCGTACAGCAGCATCAGCAGCCAGCCCACGGCGTAGCTGAAGGGCAAAGCCTCGATATCCATCTTCAGCACCAGCACAAACAAGGCAGCGGCAGCCACACGACCGCCCATGTTCAGCATACTGCTGTTCAGGGTGACCTTCAAATCGCCCATCCCCCGGAAAAAGCCCTGAATGCCGTTGGTGGCGGCGGGCATCAGATAAAACAGCGAGATGGTGCGCAAAAACCGCACGCCAAGGTCCACCACAGCGGGGTCGGTGGCGAACAGCCGGATAATGGGCTCGGCAAACAGCAGACAGATGACCGTAAGCAGAATGCCGTAGGCAAACTCGATGCGCATACCGCAGTGGTAACCCTGCCGCACCCGGTCGGCCTTGCCCGCGCCCCGGTTCTGCGCCATCAGGGTGGTCATGGCGTGGCCGATGTTCTGCTGCGGGGTGTAGGCAAAGTCGTCGATGCGGGATGCGGCGGTAAACGCCGCCATAGCGTTGACGCCCATGGTGTTTACGATGGCCTGCACCGCAATTTTGCCCAGCTGCACTGTGGCCTGCTGCATGGCGCTGGCCCAGCCGTAGCTCACGGTCTTGCGCAGCAGCTTGCCGTCATACACCAGCCACCGTCTGCCCAGCTGTAAAACCGGCACCTTATAGCGGATGTACACCACGCACAGCAGGCAGCAGGCAGCCTCGCTGAGCACGGTGGAAAGGGCGCAGCCCTCGCTGCCCCAGCCCAGCGCCTCTACAAAAAACAAATCGCCGCCAATGTTCAGCACGGCGCTGATCATCAAAAAATACAGCGCACTCTTGCTGTCGCCCAGCGCACGCATGGTGGCAGCCAGAAAATTATAGAAGAAGGTGAAGATCAGCCCTGCAAACACGATGCGCAGGTAGTTCACCGCAATGGGCAGAATGGCGGCAGGCACCTGCAGCAGCCGCAGCAGCGGGTCTGCCAGCAGCACGCACAGGGCAGAGAAGGTCAAAGAGAACACCGTGCCTGCAATGGCGGTGGTGGAGACCTGCCGCTCTACCAGCTGGGTGTCCCCCGCGCCAAAGGCGGTGCTGACCAGAATGCCCGCGCCCAGACACATCCCGTTGATGAACAGGATGGCAAGGGTCATCAGGGGGTTCGAGGTGCCCACGGCAGCCAGTGCATCCTCGCCCACAAACTTGCCCACGATGATACTGTCGGCGGCGTTGTAGGTAAGCTGGAACAGGTTGCCCAGCACCAGCGGAATGGTAAATTTGATCAGCAACGGCGTAATAGCACCGCTGGTCATGTCCTTGGTCATGAAAAACGTCCTTCTTTCCTATTGATAGAAGCAGCCGCTTACACGATGCTGGCGCGCCCGCTGAAGATTGCCAGCGCGGCACGACTGTTACAGTTGGCCAGCAGCTGGGCGGCGGCGTGCAGGGCAGCACCGGCGCTGACCGAAGCGGGGATGGCGTCGGTGCGCAGCACCTGCTGGGCGGCACGCTGGGCGTCCCGGCTGGCCACAGCGGAAACGTTATCCACCACATAGCTGTTGTAGTTTTCCGGCACGATGCCGTAGCCGATATCCGGGATGCCGTGGGGCCCGGTAAGTCCGCCGCCCAGCACCTGATTTTCGTACGGCTCCACCGCCACGATGCGCACATCGTTCGTCCATGCCTTGATGGTCTCGCCCACGCCGGTCACCGTGCCGGCGCTGCCCACCCCGATGGTAATGGCGTCCACAAGGCTCTGGTTCTGCCGGGCAATGCTTTGCACAATGGCGGGGCCGGTGACCCGGCGGTGATATTCCGGGTTATCGTCGTTGGCAAGCCAGTTCATGTAGTACCAGCCGTTCGCGGCGGCGGTCTGCGCCGCCAATGCCCGCGCCCCGGCCAGACCGCTGCGGGCAGGGCTGTGCCGGATCTGCGCGCCCAGCCGCAGCAGATACTCCTGCCGCAGGGCAGGGGCATCCTCCGGCATCACCAGCACGATGGGGTGCCCGGCGGTCAGGCTGGCCAGCGTAAGGGCGGTGGCAAAGGGGCCGGAGGCTGCTTCAATGATGGGCTGCCCCGGGGCAAGCTGCTTTTTTTCAATGGCAAGGGCAAGCATCCCCTCGGCAAGACCGTCCCGGGCGGTGCCGGTGGGGCCGTTAAAATCCAGATAAGCGTACAGATGCCCCTTCAGCCCGCAGGCGGCGGCGTAGCCCCGCAGCTCCACAATGGGGCAGGCGGTGGTAAGGGTCTGGTAAAAATTGGGATAGATCGGCACAAGGGCACTCCTTTCTCTTGGGATACAACACTATTATCCTAACGCAAAGCCCCCGGCTGCGTCAAGATGCCTTTTGGCAAAAACAGCGAATTTTGGGCAGATATTTCAGAAAAAACTCCAAAATCCCCTTGACAAGGGGCAGGGGTTCTGGTATACTCCATCCGTAAAGCAAAAAAACTTTACAACACAGCAAGCACAGACAGCAGAGCACCGGGGGTCAACAGCAATGGCAAAAGATCTGGAAATGGGGTATCTGCTGGATTTTTATGGCGAGGTGCTTACCCAGAAGCAGCGCGAGATGCTGCGCCAGTATTACAACGATGATCTTTCGCTGAGCGAGATCGGCGAAAACTTCGGCATTACCCGACAGGGCGCACGGGACGCCATCAAGCACGGCGAGACCACCCTGAAGGAACTGGAAGAAAAGGTAGGCTTTGCAGCCCGCTACCGGCGGGTGCAGCAGAAGCTGGAACAGCTGGAGCAGCTGGTCATCGACACCCGTTTCGAGTGCACCGGCCCCCGCGCCAATATCACCACCACGGAGTATGTGGAAACGCTGACAAAAATGCTGGAGATCATCCGCTCGATGGATGAAGCGAACGAAAGCTGATCGAATTTTGAAAGGAGCACCGCACAATGGCATTTGAATCCCTGACCGACCGCCTTGCCGGTGTATTCAAAAAGCTGCGCGGTCACGGTAAACTGACCGAGGCAGATATCAAAGCCGCCATGCGCGAGGTGCGGATGGCTTTGCTGGAAGCCGATGTCAACTACAAGGTTGCCAAGGACTTCTGCGCAAAGGTGTCCGAGCGCGCCATGGGTCAGGAGGTCATGGAGAGCCTGACCCCCGCCCAGCAGGTGGTCAAGATCGTCAATGAGGAGCTGGTAGCCCTCATGGGCGGCAGCGAAGCCGCCCGCCTGAACATCAAAAACAAGGGTCAGACGGTCATCATGCTCTGCGGCTTGCAGGGCAACGGTAAAACCACCCACGCGGCAAAGCTTGCCAAGTTCTATATCAAGCAGGGCCGCCGCCCCATGCTGGTGGCCTGCGATATCTACCGCCCCGCTGCTATTGACCAGCTGCAGGTGGTGGGCAAGCAGGCCGGTGCACCGGTGTTCACCCTGCCCGGCGCAAAGCCGCCGGAGATCGCCCGTAAGGCGCTGGCACACGCCAAGGACTACGGCAACGACATCGTGATTCTGGATACTGCAGGCCGCTTGCAGATCGACGAAGTGCTGATGCAGGAGCTGGTGGACATCAAGGCCGCCGTTCCCGTGGACGAGACCCTGCTGGTGGTGGACGCCATGGCCGGTCAGGATGCCGTCAATGTGGCTAAGACCTTCAACGAGACGGTGGGCGTGGATGGCATCATCCTTACCAAGACCGACGGCGATACCCGCGGCGGTGCAGCGCTTTCCGTGCTGGCCGTTACCGGCAAGCCCATCAAGTTTCAGGGCACCGGCGAAAAGCTGGATGATCTGGATGTGTTCCACCCGGACCGCATGGCAAGCCGCATCCTTGGTATGGGCGATGTGCTCAGCCTGATCGAGCGCGCACAGGATGCCGCTGACGAAAAGGCTGCTGAAGAGACCGCCAAGCGGTTGATGGAAAATAAGTTCGATATGAACGATATGCTGGAGCAGTTCGCCCAGATCCGCAAGATGGGCGGTGCAGGCGCGATGCTCAGCATGCTGCCCGGCGCTTCCGGCATCGACGCCAGCCAGATCGACGAAAAAGCCTTTGACCGCATCGAGGCCATGATCTATTCCATGACCAAGGAAGAGCGGGAAAAGCCTTCCATCATCAACCCCAAGCGCAAGCGCCGCATTGCCGCAGGCAGCGGTACCCGCGTGGAGGACGTGAACAAGCTGCTCAAGCAGTACGAGATGATGCAGAAGATGATGAAGCAGTTCAAGAAGAGCCCCAAGGGCTTTGCCCGCCGTCTGGGCGGCATGATGGGCAACCCCAACGCCTTCCGCGGACTGAAATAACAACGGTATACAACCCCGGCGGGGTTTGTAACATATATCAAAAACAACAATTTTTGGAGGATATCTATTATGGCAGTTAAGATTCGTCTGCGCCGCGTTGGCGCCAAGAAGGCTCCCTTCTATCGTGTTGTTGTTGCTGACAGCCGCTTCCCCCGTGACGGCCGTTTCATCGAAGAGATCGGCACCTACGATCCCAACAAGGAGCCTTCCGAGATTAAGATCGACGCTGAGAAGGCAAAGCAGTGGATCGCCAACGGCGCACAGCCCACTGATACCGTTCGCGTCCTGCTGAAGAAGTCCAACGTTCTGTAAGTAGGGAGGGCTGACTCATGCAGGAGCTGTTGCTGGCAGTTGCCCGCGGTCTCGTGGAGGACAAGGACGCCGTTAAGGTCACGGTGGACGAGCCCCGCGAGGACGGTACCATCGTCTACCACCTGAGCGTGGCAGAGGGAGATATGGGCCGTGTCATCGGCAAGCAGGGCCGGATCGCAAAAGCCATTCGTGTGGTGATGCGCGCGGCTGCTGTGCGGGTCGATGAAAAGGTCCTTGTTGAGATCGACTGAGCACCCTACTGGCCCTTTGCCCTTGCGGCAAGGGGCCTTTTTGGTTATAGAAAACCCTCTCAGGCGCTTCGCGCCAGCTCCCCCGAAAGGGGGGAGCTGGGAGCAGACTGTACACAGGAGCATTCTGAACAAACAAGCAATACACCACCTCTTCGTCAAAAAGCTCCCCCCTCGGGGGAGCTGGCAATGCCGCAGGCATTGACTGAGAGGGTTCTTACAGGAGAAAACGATGCAGCAATATCTGGAAGCCGGAAAAGTTGTTACCACCCACGGTGTGCGCGGGGAAATGAAGCTGGAGCTTTGGTGCGACGGGGTGGATTTTTTGAAAAAAGTGGGCCGCCTGTACCCGTCGGCACAGGGCGGCAAAGCCTATAAGATCCTTTCCATCCGTCCGCAGGGGCAGATGGCGCTGCTCCAGCTGGAGGGGGTCAGCGATATGGATGCCGCCCGGGCGCTGCGCGGGCAGGTGTTCTACTTTGACCGCAACGATGCCACCCTGCCCGCAGGCCGGTGGTATGTGGCAGATCTCATCGGGTGCGAGGTGCGGGATGCCGACACCGGCAAGGTGTACGGCGTGGTGACCAGCGTAGACCACCCGGGTGCGCAGGATATCTACACCGTCAAAGCACCCGGCGGCAAGGAGTATATGTTCCCCGGGGTGGACGCCTTCCTGAAAGAGCGCAACCCGCCGGAGGGTTATATCCTTGTCACCCCCATCCCCGGCCTGCTGGATGATGATTTTGACAGCGAGCGGGAGGAGGAGTAAGCCATGGGAATGCGTGTGGATATCGTGACCCTGTTCCCGGAGATGTGCCAGCAGGTGCTGGATGCCAGCATCATCGGCCGGGCGGCAAAGCGGGGCTATATTGAGACCCACTGCCACCAGATCCGGGACTACACCCTGAACAAGCAGAAGCAGACCGATGATTACCCTTACGGCGGCGGCTGCGGCATGGTGCTGTACGCCCAGCCCATCGCGGACTGCCTGCGCGCGGTGCAGCGCGAGGTGGCCCAGCAGGGACGGCCCGCCCCGCATATTGTGTTTCTGACGGCGGGCGGGCAGCGCTACACCGAGGAGCACGCAAAGCACTTGGCACAGTACGACAACCTGACGCTGGTCTGCGGCCACTACGAGGGCATTGACGAGCGTGTCATCGAAGCTTTTGCGGACGAGGAGATCTCCATTGGTGATTATATCCTGACCGGCGGCGAGCTGGCCAGCCTTGTGGTGGCAGACAGCGTGCTGCGCCTGAAGCCCGGCGTACTGGCCGAGCAGAAGGGCTACGAGGAGGAAAGCTACTGGGACGGTCTGCTGGAATACCCCCAGTACACCCGCCCCGAGGTGTGGGAAGGCCGCGCCGTGCCCGAGGTGCTGCTGGGCGGCGACCACGCAAAAATCGACGCATGGCGCGGCGAGCAGAGCCGCACCCGCACCCGTCTGCGCCGCCCGGAGCTGTACGAGCAGTGGTGCACGAGCCACCCCATTGCCGAAGTGCCCAAGTGGAAGCGGGGCGAGAATGTCCGGCTGGTAAAGACTGCCGAGCAGTTTGCCGCCGCCGCAAAGCTGTTTGCCGAGGGTCGGCAGGCTGTCTGCGCCGACAACTGGACGCCGGAATACTGCCGCGCTCTGACCGAGCCGCAGTTTTTACTGCAATTACAGCAGGAAAAGGCGGCGGGCTGGGTGTGCTACCTGCACACCACCAAGGATGTGCCGGACGGCATGGTGTGCGTCAGCCACAAGGCAGGGCATATCGAGCATCTGTTCGTCACGGAAAAAGCCCGGGGCAACGGCATTGGCGCAAAGCTGCTGGACTTTGCCCGCAAAAAGCTGCCGGAGCACGCACACCCGGTACTGAGTGTGCTGAACACCAACACCCGCGCCATTGCGCTGTATACCCGCATGGGCTGGCAGCTGGACGGCAGCACCAGTCTGGAATTTGACCCGCAGCGCTACCCCACCGTGACGCGCAAATGCGCACTGGTGCAGATGCGCTACGCAGGCCCTGCGCAGGAGTAAGCCGCACCGGAAATATCGGTAAAAATACACAAAATTTAGAGGAAAACTCCCCGGCGGTCTAAAAGTTGTTGAAAACTTTTGTATTACACCTCTAACCTTTGGGGTATAATTTTATTGTCTTTGTACAAAACCTGAAAAATGCTCCCTCATTCATTGGGAAAAGCGCCAAAAATGCAAAAGGGGTCTGTACAAGTGTTTCGACTTGCGCTAAAATGAGTGTAACACAACAGGCACACCATGCTTTTGTACACCAAAACGATATTAGATAGGAGCGCTTTACTATGTACGTAAAAGAAGTTACCGTTGAAAATCAGGTTGGTCTGCACGCTCGTCCGGCTACCTTCTTTATCCAGAAGGCAAACGAGTTCAAGTCTTCCATCTGGGTCGAAAAGGAAGAACGCCGCGTGAACGCAAAGAGCCTGCTGGGCGTTCTGTCTCTGGGTATCGTGGGCGGCACCACCATCCGCATCATCGCTGACGGCGCGGATGAGCAGGCTGCCGTGGATGGCCTGATCAAGCTGGTGGAGTCCGGCTTTGCAGAGTAAGTCTGTATCACAAGCAACAGAAAGCGGCGGGGGCTCCCTGCCGCTTTTTTGATAAGCTTTTTTACGGGAAGAAGGAGGGTTTTTATGAGCGAGAAAAACAAACAGCGAATGGAAAAGTTCGTGGCACTGTGTAATTCTGGGAAGCCGTGGTATGTGTTCCTTGTTCTGTTCAGCCTGCTGCTGGCGGCTAACGCCCTGCTGGAGCTGTTCACTGAGCAGCGGGTCAAGAGCTGGGTATGGCTGCTCAACGCGGCAGGCATCGTGGGCTGCGTGGCCGATCTCTTCCACTGCAAAAACCTCCGTGCTGCAAAAGCTGAGGACGAAAACGCATGACCAAGGCCGAGCTCTATCAAAAAGCCTGTATGCTGCCGCTGCTGCCCGGGGTGTATATCATCCGGGACAAAAGCGACACCATCATCTATATTGGCAAAGCCAAGCGCCTGCGCATCCGGGTAAGCCAGTATTTCCGCGAGGGCGTGCCCCACGATAACAAGGTCAGCCAGATGATCGCCCACGCCTACGCCTTTGACGTTATCGTCTGTCAAAGCGAGTTCGAGGCGCTGGTGCTGGAAGCCAGCCAGATTAAGGCGCACACGCCCAAGTACAACATTCTGCTCAAGGATGACAAGGGTTACAGCTATATCCGCGTCACCCGGGAGGACTGGCCGCGCCTTTCCTTCACCCTGCAAAAGGAAGAGGACGGGGCAGAGTATATCGGCCCTTACACCTCCAGCTTTGCGGCGCGGCAGATGGCAGAAACGGCCATGGATGCCTTTTTGCTGCCGCGCTGCTCTAAGCGCTTCCCGCAGGAGATCGGCAAAGGTCGCCCCTGCCTGAACGCCCATATCGGCAAGTGTATGGCGGTGTGCAGCGGAAAGATCAGCTGCGAGACCTACAATCAGGCGGTCAAAAACGCGGTGCACCTCATCCGCTACGGCAAAAAGGATATCCTGAAAACCCTCAACGAGCGGATGCAGGAGGCCTCCGACCGGCTGGAATTTGAGACCGCCGCCCTTCTGCGGGATCAGATCAACGCCATCACCAAGCTGACGGCAGGGCAGAAGGTGGTGGTAGACCCGGACGTGGAGATGGACGTGGTGGCGCTTGCCGGTACGCCGGACAGCGTGTGCGCAGCGGTGCTGCGCTTCCGGGAGGGACGGCTGACCGACAAGCGGGAGTTTTTGTTCCACGATACCTCGGATATCGACGCGGTGCGGGAGGAATTTCTGCCCCGGTACTATCTGGATGATGAACAAATTCCAAAAATCATCGCGGTGGACGCGCTGCCGCCGGACGTGGACGCCTTGCAACAGGCGCTGAACCAGAAGCGTGGCAGCGAGGTGCAGCTGTATGTGCCCCAGCGGGGCGATAAAGCGCATCTGGTGGAAATGGCGCACACCAACGCGGTGGAGCGTCTGGCGCGGGAGAGCGGCCGCTACGCCCGGGAGGAAAAGCTGCTGGACGAGCTGGCGCAGGTGCTGGGGCTTTCAAAGCCGCCTCGCGCCATCGAGAGCTACGATATCTCCAACTGGGGCGATGGCAGCAGCGTCTGCGGCATGGTCACCTTCAAGGACGGCAAGCCCTTCAAGGCGGGCTACCGCAAATTTAAGATGAAAACTGTTGCGGGCACGGATGACTACGCTTCGCTGGCAGAGACTGTTTCCCGCCGGGCGGCAGAGTACGAAAAATACGCTGCACAGGCCGAAAACGGCCAGCCCAGCGGCAACTGGTTCGGGCAGAAGCCGGATCTTTTGCTGATGGATGGCGGCAGGGGACAGGTGAGCGCCGCAAAGGAAGCGCTTGCCGGTACAGCGCTGGCAGATGTGCCGCTGTACGGCATGGTAAAGGATGATCACCACCGCACCCGCGCCATCGTGGACAGCGACGGGCGGGAAATCGCTATCAACATGAACCGCGGCACCTTTACCTTCATCACTGCCATTCAGGACGAGACCCACCGCTTTGCCAACGCCTACCGCAAGCAGCAGATGAAGCAGAAAAGCTACTCCTCCACCCTGACCGAGGTGCCGGGCGTAGGCCCTAAAACCGCCAAAGCCCTGCTGACGCAGTTCAAGAGCGTGGGCGCGGTGAAGGAAGCCACACCCGACCAGCTGGAAAATACCCCCGGCGTGGGCAAACAGCTGGCGCAGACCATTTACGAGTATTTTCACAGGGAAGCATAAAAACACCCCCGGCATCCGTTTTCGTTTCGTTCGGATGCCGGGGGTGTTCTGCGTTCAGGGGTCAATTGGTATAGGAGATGGAGAGATCGCCGGTGACAGAATCGAGGGAAACTTTACGAGAGGTATTTGCCTTGCCATCATGGATCGAGGTACCCTTAAGCTCATTGGTGACGAGGTAATAGTCCGAGGCGCTGCCCTCCAGAGTTAGGTCAGTATCGCCAGTGATGACCGAGATACTAACATCCTGAGCACCGGACAGCATACCGATCTTGCAGTCCCCCACGGCAAGTTCAGCATCGAATTTCGGCGCGGTCAGATGGTCAATGTGACAGTCACCCATGGCAAGGTTGAAATCCGCCTCCTTCACAGTCAGGCTGTCGGCAGAAACGTCACCCATGGCAAGTTCCAGATCCAGTTCTTCCAAAGAGAGCGTGCCAAGGTCAACGTCGCCCATGGCAAGATCAATGTCTACCTTGTGCAGGATATTTTCCGGAGCTGTAATGGTGAGCACAGCACTGTCAATATCAGGGAGAGCGTAGTATTTCGGGACATGGTAGGAAAACTCTGCGGTTCCTTCTTTTTTGTTGGAATGGGTGAGATACCGAGTTCTAAAGCCATCAAACTGTAGCGTGATGTCGGAAGCGTTTGGGTCAACAACAAAGAGAATGGTACCATAGTCCAACTCCAGCGATAGTTTATCGCTGACCATCTCAGCAGAGAGGGAGAAAGTTAAGCCGTCTGGAGTGGAAACGGGAACTGCGGGCTGCGTAGAGGAACTTTCGGCAGGCACTTCCGCAGAGGAAGCAGGAATTTCTGAGGAAGGAGAAATGGATTCCACCGGCTGCACAGGGGTGGCTTTGGAGTGCTGGAAGAAAAAGCAGGCAAGGATCAGCACCGCCAGTCCGCCGCCCAGCACCATGCGCCAGCGGGAACGCGGTTTGCGGGCAGGGGATGCCGGGGCGGCAGAGTTGCCTGCCGGGGTCTGTTCGTCCAGAATCTTGTGGGCGACCTCCTCAGGGCTGCCCAGCTCTGCAATGGCGCGGGCTTCGTTTTCCGGCCCGGCGGCGTCCAGATAATCCTCGTAGTAGCTCAAAGCGTCCTTGCGTTCGGACTCCGGCAAGGGGGCCAGAAGCTGCTCCAGCGCAGCAAGAAATGCAGTACGGGTCATAAATCATTCCACCTCTCTGAAAAATGTGTCAATGGAAGAACGGTAGTGGCTCCACTCCTGCGCGTAGGCGGCAAGCTGCGCCCGCCCGGCGGAGGTGATCTGATAATAGCGGCGGTTGCGGCCATTGAAGGGCGCATCGTAGACCGTGAGCAGCTGGTCTTTCTGCAGCCGGCGCAGCACCGGGTACAGGGTGGATTCGCTTAGCTCCAGCGTGTGGGTGACCTGTTGGGTGATCTTGTAGCCGTAGGTACCTTCCGGCTCCTGCGCCACCACGGACAGCACAATGGCGTCCAGCAGCGCGGCACTGATGGGAAAACTCATGTGGGAACAGCCTCCTTTCGGCGTGGTCTGTTTCTATAATATTATATAACATATAATATTGCACAAGTCAATAGGGAATTCGCCCTCTCAGTCTCGCTGCGCTCGCCAGCTCCCCCGAAGGGGGGGAGCTTTACCGCACGGACTGGCAGATAACAAAAAAGCTCCCCCTTTCGGGGGAGCTGGATGCGAACGAAGGGAGCAGACTGAGAGGGCCGAGTTTCTCAGTTTTCAGAAGAGATATCCTGTCCGAAGTACTTTTCGCTCAGGGTCTTTAAGGTACCGTCGGCGCGCAGCTCCTCAATGGCGGTGTTCAGCGCGTCCAGATAGGCGGTGTCCTCGCTCTTGAGCACCGGGATGGCCACATGGGAGGCTTCGGCGGTCTGCGCCACCAGCTTGAAGTCTGCGTCCGGGTGGACGTTCAGGTAGTCGTAGAAGGAAACGTCCGCGTTCAGGGTGGCATCAATGCGGCCTGCGGTCAGCAGCTGGATGGTCTCCTCCAGCGTGTCGATGCCCTGCACGGTAGCACCGTAGCTCTCGGCCAGCTCCATGTAGGTAGAAGCCAGACTGTTGGCGGTGGTCTTGCCCTTCAGGTCCTCAAAGCTGTGGATATCCTCGTTATCCTTGCGCACCGCCAGCGCAGTGTGGATGTAGCCGTAGGGGGTGGTGAAAGCGTAGGTCTTGGCGCGCTCCTCGGTCACCTCCACGCCGTTGCACACCATGTCGTAGCGGCCGGCGTCCAGACCAGCAAACAGGCTGTCCCAGTCGCTCTCCACATACTCCGGCTCTACGCCCAGCTTTTCGGCAATGGCGCGGGATACCTCCACGTCGTAGCCCACCAGCGTGTCGGAGGAATCGTGGTAGCTCCACGGCTGCCATGCACCCTCCAGCGCCACCACCAGCTTGCCACTCTTCTGGATGCTGTCCAGCTTATTCAGCGGTGCGGGACCGGCGGTACTGGAGGCAGTGTCCTTGGAGGAGCAGCCGGTCAGGCCCAGCACCCCGGCTGCGGCCATAACACCCATCAGAGAAATAAAGGTTCTGCGTTTCATAAGTAAAAATTCCTTTCTGTCGTAAAAAATGCAAAAAGAGAAGTGGTTTTATTCCGTATGGGCGATCCTGCGCAGGAAGGCCCGGGTGCGCTCCTCCTTGGGGGATGCAAAGAACTGCTGAGAGGGTGCCTGCTCCACCACCACGCCGTTTTCCATGAACACGGTCTTGGAGGAAACGTTGCGGGCAAAGCCCATCTCGTGGGTGACCACCAGCATGGTCATGCCCTCTTCGGCCAGCTGCCGCATCACGCTGAGCACCTCGCCGGTCAGCTCCGGGTCAAGGGCGCTGGTGGGCTCGTCAAAGTAAATAATTTCCGGGTCGGCGGCAAGGGCGCGGGCAATCGCCACCCGCTGCTGCTGCCCGCCGGAAAGCTGGCGGGGGTAGTAGTCGGCGCGGTCGGCAAGCCCTACCTTGGCAAGCATCTTCATGCCAATTTCCTCTGCCTGCTCCTTGGGCAGCTTACGCGCCACAATGAGCCCTTCGGTCACGTTCTGCAGGGCGGTCTTGTTGCGGAACAGGTTGTAGTTCTGGAACACAAAGGCGGTCTTTTTGCGCAGCCGGGCAATGTCGGCGCGGCCTGCATGGGCAAGGTCGAAGCTTTCGCCGTCAAATACCAGCTGCCCGGCATCGGCAGTTTCCAGAAAGTTCAGGCAGCGCAGCAGGGTGGTCTTGCCGGAGCCGGACGGCCCCAGAATGGCCACCACATCGCCTTTTTCCACGGTCAGGTTCACCCCGCGCAGTACGGGCAGCTCACTGATGACCTTCCGTGCACCGGGGCGGTGGAAAAGGCCGGGTTTTGCATAGGTGCGGAAGGTTTTTTGCACATTGCGGATTTCAAGCATAGCCATAGGTGCGCACCTCCCTTTTACTGGAAGCCGCGGGCGTTGAGCTGACGTTCCAGCAGCGCCTGCAGCTTGGTGATAACGGTACAGAACAGCAGATACACCACAGCCACCTCGCAGTAGATAGGCAAAAAGATGTAGGTGCGGGCGGCTACCCGCTGCCCGGCCATGAACAGCTCTGCTACCGTGATATTGGACGCCAGCGAGGTGTCCTTGATCATGCCGATAAGGGAGTTGGACAGTGCAGGCACGGCGGTGCGCAGTGCCTGCGGCAGCACGATGCGGCGCATGATCTGCCACCAGCTCATACCCACACAGTACCCGGCTTCCAGCTGCCCCTGCGGTACGCTTTCCAGCGCACCGCGCATGGTCTCGGCGCAGTAGGCACCCTCGTTGAAGGCAAAGGCAATGACTGCCGCCGGAAAGGCGTTTAGCATGATGCCCAGGCTGGGCAGGCCGTAAAAGATGATGAACAGCTGCACCAGAAGCGGGGTGCCCCGGATGACCCAGATGTAGAACCGGGCGATCTGCCGCAGCACCGGCACATTGGCGTACTGCACCAGCGCCACCGCCACCGCGATGATCATGGCAAAAAAGAAGGAGAGAAGGGTCAGCGGAATGGTCATGGTCAGGCCTGCCGTCAGGATGCGGGGCAGCGCCTCCACCAGCACGCTGACCGTGCGGTTGGATAAAAGTGCTTCAAACATCGTTTTTTCCTCAAAGCTAAAAAATACGCAGACCGGCAAAGCTTTTGCCGACTAAAGCAGTATATACCTTAAAGTAGGGTCAAAGTCAAGAGACTGAATCACCAATCCCTACAAAACCTACCAGAATACTATAATAGCATGAAATGTCCCGCAGCGCAAACGGTTTGCACAAAACGTGTGATGTGACCGAAAAATTGCATAAACTTGTTAAATATTTGTGCAATGCGGCAGATGCTTGACGCTGTGGGTGCTTTCGTGTACAATGGTCATAGTAGTGCGCAGGCGCGGGGCAACGGCTCGGCACGGCGCAAATCCACCGGCAAGGGCTTGCCCTTGGCCCGGTGCAGACACGGAGGATACAAACGTGAAAAAGTTTAGTATTGGTGTTCTGGGTGCAGGTACCTGGGGCATGGCTCTGGCACGGATGCTGACCGTCAGCGGCAACGATGTGCAGGTGTGGTCGGCCATTGAGGCCGAGGTGGACAACCTTTCCGCCACCCGGGTACACCCCAATCTGCCGGGGATGGTCATCCCGCAGGAGCTGCGTTTTACCAAAAGCATAGAGGAAGTGTGCACCGGCAAGGACGTGCTGCTGTTTGCAGTGCCGTCGGTGTTTGTGCGCGCCACGGCGGCCAAGGCGCGGCCCTATATCCGCTCCGGCCAGATCATCGTGGACGTGGCAAAGGGTATTGAGCCCGATACCTTATATACCATGACCGAGATCCTTGCCGATGAGCTGAGCCACGAGAACGGCCCCCGCGCGGTGCGTCTGGTGGCGCTCAGCGGCCCCACCCACGCCGAGGAGGTGGCGCTGGATCTGCCCACCACCATCGTTTCCGCCAGCCCGGATCTGGAGGCTGCCGAGGTGGTGCAGGAGGTGTTCAGCAACACCTGTATGCGCGTGTACACCAACACTGATATCAAGGGCGTGGAGCTGAGCGGCGCAATGAAGAATGTTATCGCGCTGGGTGTCGGCATCTCCACCGGCCTTGGCTACGGCGATAACGCCCGCGCCGCCCTGATCACCCGCGGCATTGCCGAGATCGCCCGGCTGGGCGTGGCCATGGGCTGCAATGTCCAGACCTTTGCGGGTCTGGCCGGCATCGGCGATTTGATCGTTACCGCCACCAGTATGCACAGCCGCAACAACCGCGCCGGTATCCTGATCGGCAAGGGCGAAAGCCCGGAGCAGGCTGTGAAGGAGGTCGGCATGGTGGTGGAGGGCATCAACGCCCTGCCCGCCGCCATGGAGCTGGCCGAGAAGTACCATGTGGAAATGCCCATTGCCCAGACGGTGAACGCCATCGTCAAGGAGGGCATGAGCGCCAGCGATGCGCTGCGCAACCTGATGTCCCGCGACCGCAAGAGCGAGATGCCGCAGGGCTATGAGAGTGTGTAAATCTGAATGATTAGAAAGGGTACTCCTGAAATACCTGCGGGCATTTCGGGAGTACCCTTTTCTGTTTGGGGGAACGGCGGGAAGCGTTGCAAAATTATTAAAACTTTTTACAGAAAACAGACACAAAAGGGTAGAAGGTCGGCAAACTTTCTGCTATACTGGAAACGATAGAATTTTTGGTCAGTGCAGCCGGAACAAGGCGGCGGGCACTGGCACAGCAAGAAGGAGGAATGAGAGATGCCCTCTACCTACGCACACCGCCGCTTTGGCGCAAATGTGCTGGATCATCTGCCCGCGCCGCTGCGGGAAAAGCTGGAGGCACACCGGGAGTTGTATGATATCGGTCTGCACGGGCCGGATCTGCTGTTCTATTACCATGCGGAAAAGTCCACCCCGGTCGCCGCGCTGGGCAATGCCATGCACGACGAGCCGGGCAGAACATTCTTTGACCGGGCACGGCGGGTGGTGCACGAGGAAGCCGACCGCGAGGCTGCGCTGGCCTACGCGCTGGGCTTTGTGTGCCATTTTGCACTGGACAGCACCTGCCACCCCTTTGTGGAGCAGTTCACCCGGGAGAGCGGTGTGACCCACTGCGAGATCGAGACTGAGTTCGACAATATGCTGCTGCGCCGGGACGGCTATGACCCGCTGACCTTCTTTACCGCCAGCCATATCCACCCCAGCGCGTCAAACGCCCGGGTCATTGCGCCGTTTTACAGGGATATTTCGGAGCAGACCGCGCTGGAAGCCCTGAAGGGGATGATCACAGTGCATAAGGTGCTGCAGGCCTCGAATCCGGTCAAGCGCTGGGTGGTGCTGACCGGCATGAAGGTGCTGGGCAAGTATGATGGGATGCACGGCCTTGTGGCAAACCCGCAGCCGAACCCGCAGTGCACCGAGAGCAACCGCAAGCTGGATGCGCTGTACGCCAAGGCTTTGCCGCTGGCAGAGCGGCTGATCTTAGAGTATGTGGCAAAGCTGGATACGGACGAGCCGCTGGATGCCGCCTACGACCACACCTTTGGGGAATTTTAAAAAACGTGCCGCCCGTCGGTGCAAAGAGGACAAGGGAAATACGATGAAAACTGAAAAATTCAAGGTGACACCGCTGGAGCGGGCATGGATCTTATACGATGTGGGCAATTCGGCCTTTGTGCTGATGATCGCCACGCTGGTGCCCATCTTCTTCAATGCGCTGGCCGAAGCCGGTGGGGTGAGCAAGGTGGACTATCTGGCCTACTGGGGCTACGCAAGCTCCATCGTTACGGTGGTCACCGCCATTCTGAGCCCCATTCTGGGCACGCTAGCCGACACCAAGGGCTTTAAAAAGCCCATCTTCATGCTCTGCCTTTTTGTGGGCGTCATTGGCTGCTGCGCCATGGGTCTGGCGGGCACATGGCTGGCCTTTCTGGTCATTTTTATCATTGCCAAGATCGGCTACTCCGGCAGTCTGGTGTTCTACGACTCCATGCTGGGCGATGTGACCACCCCGGAGCGGATGGACATGGTGTCCTCCCGCGGGTACGCGTGGGGTTATATCGGCAGCTGCGTGCCCTTTGTGGTCTGTCTGGCGCTGGTGCTGGGCAGCAGTGCGGTGGGGCTCAGCCAGATGACCGCGCTGTCCATCGCGCTGATCATTACCGCCGTATGGTGGCTGGTGGTCACCCTGCCGCTGCTGAAAAAATACCGCCAGATCAACTATGTGGAGGTGGAGCAGCACGCCATCCGCCAGAGCTTTGTGCGCATCGGGCAGACCTTGAAGCATCTGCCGCAGGACAAGCAGGTGTTCTGGTTTTTGCTGGCCTTCTTCTGCTACATCGACGGCGTGTATACCATCATTGATATGGCTACCGCCTACGGCACGGCGCTGGGGCTGGACACCACCGGCCTGTTGCTGGCACTGCTGGTCACCCAGATCGTGGCTTTCCCCTCGGCGCTGATCTTTGGCCGCCTGAGCCAGAAATACGCGTCCAAGACCCTCATCCCGGTGTGCATTGCAGCCTATATCGGCATTGCCGTCTTTGCCTTCTTCCTGAAGAGTCAGTGGCAGTTCTGGGTGCTGGCCGTGGTGGTGGGGATGTTCCAGGGCGGTGTGCAGGCACTGAGCCGCAGCCACTTTGCAAAGATCATCCCGCAGGAAAAATCCGGTGAATACTTCGGCCTGTTCGATATCTGCGGCAAGGGTGCATCCTTCCTTGGCACTATGATCGTCAGCGTGGGCAGCCAGCTGACCGGCAGCGCCAACGTGGGCGTTGGCTCCATTGCCATCCTGTTCGTCATCGGCTTTGTGCTGTTCAGCATTTCCACCCGGACGGAAGAGACAAAGTCTGTCTAAACTATTTCACGGCGAATCGCTTAAATTCTCTTTATAACGATACGAAGGACTGCTGCACGGCATCTGGTGCAGCAGTCCTTTTTTGCTGCAAGCGCAGTTCCTGCTTCCTGAAAAGGTGCCGGAACAAAAGTCTTCCCCCAGCCGGGAAAGGTGGCGCGCAGCGCCGGATGAGGGTGCACGCGAGCAGAAGTTATCGGTGTGCCCTCAGTACGGTCGAAAGACCGTGCTGTACAAAATGCTGTCGGGCGGGGGCGGTACGGACAAAATTATCATGCAAAAAATACATCCTTGAAAAAAGTGGAATTAACCTATTGACAAACTGGGTAGAACAGGATATAATGCAAACATCCAATCCACTAGTCTTGTAGGGAAATGAAACAGAGGTTCCCCGGCGGGTGGTACATAGAGGAATGGAAAAGTTTTACCGGAAGGAGGGCACAAAGATGAAGCTGATCTGGAAAGAACTGCTGCACGCGAATTATCGCTGTGGGCGAATGCGTACCCAACGGGCACAGGCATCGGATGTGTACTGTATGTTGCCCTCGGCTGTGCGAATGTACACCCGAATGTGACAGCAGCAGCTCCGGTAGACCACACTGCCCGGTGCGCCTTTGAAAACGCATCGGGATTTTTTGTACACAATAATAATACTTTTGGTATATAAAGAGAGGTAAATAACAATGTCTGAATATAAATTTGAAACCCTACAGCTTCATGTCGGTCAGGAGCAGGCCGACCCCGCCACCGATGCCCGTGCGGTGCCCATCTACCAGACCACGTCTTATGTGTTCCGCAACAGCCAGCACGCCGCAGACCGTTTCGGTCTGGCCGATGCAGGCAACATCTATGGCCGTCTGACCAACTCCACGCAGGATGTGTTCGAAAAGCGCATCGCAGCGCTGGAGGGCGGTGTGGCAGCACTGGCTACCGCTTCCGGTGCAGCCGCCATCACCTACACCATTCAGGCACTGGCACAGGCCGGTGACCACATCGTGGCACAAAAGACCATCTACGGCGGCAGCTACAACCTGCTGG
>ERZ1694701.174-NODE-174-length-43391-cov-29.510984_pt1 | contig 43391 bp, 33 predicted proteins | sample MGYA00581721_ERZ1694701 | MGnify/ENA primary metagenome ERZ1694701 (study PRJEB42213, sample SAMN07424528) | human gut metagenome | biome: ENVO:00009003; feature: ENVO:2100002; material: ENVO:00002003 | host: Homo sapiens | place: USA | collected 2014 ...
AGCACCTCGACCTGCTCAACTTCAACATCAACAACCCCTACAACGCCCCCAACACGGACGGCATCGACCCCGAGAGCTGCGAGTATATCCGCATCATCGGCATGAACATCCATGTGGGCGACGACTGCATCGCCATGAAGGCCAGCAAGGTCTTTCTGGGAATGAAACTGAAGCGCAGCTGTGAGCATACCGTCATCCGCAACTGCCTGCTGGACAAGGGCCACGGCGGCATCGTCATTGGCAGCGAGATGAGCGGCGGCGTGAAGGACATGGTAGTGACCCAGTGCCTGATGGACCACACCGACCGCGGTCTGCGCGTCAAGACCCGCCGGGGCCGCGGCAACACCGCCGTCATCGACGGGCTGGTGTTCCGCAATGTGGAGATGCGGGGCGTCAAGGCACCCTTTGTCATCAATATGTTCTACTTCTGCGACCCGGACGGCCACGGCCCCTATGTGCAGTGCCGCGAGCCGATGCCGGTGGACGAGTACACCCCCAAGCTGGGCAGCCTGACCATGGAGAACATCGTGGCCACCGATGCCCAGTTCGCGGGCTGCTACTTTGATGGCCTGCCGGAGCAGCCCATCGAACGGGTGACCATGCGGGATGTGAGCATCACCTTTGACCCCAACGCCAAGGAGGGACAGGCAGCTATGGCCGACAACCGTCCGCTGGTGAAAAAGCTGGCCATCTATGCCGAGAACGTCAGGGAGATCGACCTGCACAACGTGAAGATCGAAGGCTACGAGGGCGAGCGGCTGCACTTTGCCAACGTAGGACATTTTGAGGAGGACTGACCCATGACCCATGAAGAGATCCTGTCCATGCTGGGCGACTATGTGGACTACCTGATCGCCAATTCCAGCGCCGAGGCACCGATGTGGAATATCGAGAAGGTGCGCAGCGGCAAGCCCAACAAGTGGAACTACATCGACGGCTGCATGATCACCGCCTGCCTGAGCCTGTACAAGACCACCGGCGACGAGAAGTATCTGGAGTTTTCCAAGGAGTTCATCGACTACTTTGTGCAGCCGGACGGCTCCATCAAGACCTACGACCCCAAGGAGTACAATCTGGACAACGTGAATCAGGGCAAGAACCTGTTCATCCTGTATGATATCTACGGGGACGAGAAGTACCGCAAGGCCATCGACACCATCCGCAGCCAGCTGCTCACCCAGCCCCGCACCAAGGAGGGCAACTTCTGGCACAAGGACATCTACCCGTGGCAGGTGTGGCTGGACGGCACCTATATGGCGCAGCCCTTCTACATGGAGTACGAGACCCGCTTTAACAAGATGCAGGGCTGCATCGACAGCTACAAGCAGTTCATGAACATCAAAAAGCACATGCGGGACGAAAAGACCGGCCTGTACTACCACGGCTACGACGAGAGCCGCCAGATGTACTGGGCAGACCCCGAGACCGGCTGCAGCCCCAACTTCTGGCTGCGCGCCATGGGCTGGTTCCTTGTGGCAATGGTGGATGTGCTGGAGCGCATGGACGAGCAGCTGTACAACGAGTATCGCGGCATCATGGCCATGCTCAAGCAGACCGTAGAGGATATGCACAAGTTCCAGGACGAGCAGACCGGGATGTTCTGGCAGGTCATCGACCACCCGGAGGCCGAGGGCAACTATCTGGAGACCAGCGGCACCGCCCTGTTTGCCTACGCAGTGCTCAAGGGCGTGCGTCTGGGCTATCTGCCCAAACGCATGGCTGCATGGGCGGAGAAGGCTTTCTACGGCACCTGCGACCGGTACCTGTCCAAGAACCCGGACGGCAGCTTGCAGCTGGACGGCATCTGCCTTGTGGCAGGTCTGGGCGGCAAGAATCACCGTGACGGCTCTCTGGCCTACTACTTCAGCGAGCCGGTGGTCTGCAACGATGCCAAGGGCGTAGGCCCGCTGGTGCTGGCTTATACCGAAATGATTGCACGGAAGTAACCAAAAACGGGATACAGCAGGGCTGAGCAGCTGCAAAAAAGCGGCTGCTCAGCCTTTTTGCGGGTCTTTTTTGTCCCCTTGCATAAACCGCCCGCCGTTGTCCCACACTAAGCCCAGAAGAAAATCCCGTACACAAAACGGACAGATGGGAGTAACAAGCATGGAGCAGATCAAAAAATTTCTGCACGGCAAGGGCTTTGCTCTGCTGCTGACTGCAAGCCTGCTGGCTGCGGCTGCGGCAGGGGTGTGGGCGGTGCGCGCCCTGCGGGCAGAACTGCAAAAAAGTCTGGACGTGCCGGACGCCCCCGGCACCACCCAACAGACCACCCCGGAAACAGAACCGGACTGGGACGCACAGGAGGACACCACATGGCAGCAGCCCGTGACCGACGTTGCAAACAGCAAGGCAGATGTGCCGCAGCAGGAGCGCTCTGGTGCATCCTCTGGTGCGCAGTCTGGCTCTGGTTCGCTGCGCGAACCCTCGGCACTGCAAGGCGCATCCTCGCCTGCCAGCAGTTCGGCACAGCCTGCCGCAGCGCCCTCTATGCCGGGGCGCGTGCTCAATGCCTTCAGCGGCGATGAGCTGGTGTATAACAAGACCCTTGGGGACTGGCGCACCCACAACGGCGTGGACTACGCCTGCACGCAGGGCGCTGCGGTGGCAGCACCCGTGGCGGGCAAGGTGGTGTCTGCCGGGGCAGAGGGCAACTGGGGCACCGTGGTGGTGCTGGAAGATGCCGCCGGCCGCAGTTGGCGGCTGTGCGGCATGGCAGACCCTGCCGTAAAGGCCGGGGACACCGTAGCCGCCGGGCAGAAGCTGGGCACGGTGGGCACGGTCGGCTGCGAGTGCGCCGAGGAGAGCCACATCCATGTGGAGGTAAAGCAGGGCGAAAGCTACCTCAACCCGGCAAAGCTGCCGGAGTAAGCAAACCATAAAAGGGGCTGCAGCAGCGGCTCCTTTTTTGCTGCGTCAGGCGGTACGGCGCGTTTGCAGCAGCCAGAGAACCAGCGCCGAAAGCACCCCGGCTGCCAGCAGTACATCTGCCGGGTGCGCAGCCCAGTGCTGGAAGGCACTGCCATAGGCTGCCTGTCCGATGGGCTGGGTCAGGCAGGCCAGCACGGTGTAACAGGCGGTAGTTTTGCCCAGCTGTGCCTGCGGCACCAGCACTTGCAGCTGCGCAAAGAACCACACATTGAACAGCGCCGCCACGGCCATAAACACAGCCCCCAGCACCAGAATGCTGCCGAACTGGAGCGTGGGCACCCGGAGAGTAAGACCCAGCGCGGCGCACACGCCGCTGAGCGCCAGCAAAAGAGGTGTGCCGCTGCGGATGGGATGCCGGACAAAGACGGTCCCGGCCAGTACGCCGCCCAGAATGCCGCCTGCGCTCAGCACCGCCTGCACAAGACCAAGGGAGGCATCACTTTTCTGCAAAGTCTGTACCACCAGCACTGGGACACCCACGGTGAGAGCCGGGACTTCCAGCAGGTTTACAGCCGCCATGGCGGCGGCTAATTGCAGCACCGCAGCCTGCCCGGTGAGGAACTGCACACTTTCCCGCAGGTCGGCCCACAGAGAACGGACCGAGAGCCTTGTGTCCGATGGGACATCCTGTGGGATGCACAGGCACAGCTCTATTCCGGCGGAAAGTGCAAAGCAGCTGCCGCAGAGCGCCAGCAGACCCCGGATGCCGAAGTGCTCCAGCAGAACAGCACCCAGCAAGGGGCCGAGAAGTTCGTCCACGGTATCCACCAGCTGGATGACCGCGTTGCCGCGCAGCAGCTGGGTGCCGTTCAGCAGCAGGGGCAGGCAGGCGCGTACCACGGGCTGGTAAAGCCCCTGAATGGCGTACAGACTGCCCAGCACGGTCAAAACCAGCGGGAGCAGCGGCAGATGCGGCAACCCAGCAGCGGCTGCCGCCGAAATACCGGTGGTCACCAGATCCAGCAGCGCCATCAGGCGGGCTTTACGGCAGCGGTCTGCCAGCGCGCCGCCGGTCAGCATTCCGACCAGAGCAGGCAACATAGCAAGAGCGGTGATGCCGCCGTACAGCGCGGCAGAACCGGTCTGCCGCAGCAGATACAGCGGCAGCGCAAACCGCAGGGCGGCATTGCCGAACAGGGAGATGATCTGCCCGAGGACGATGAGGAAAAATGTGTTCATGGGAACCTCCTGTTTTTGAATACAGACCATCGGTCTGTAAAGGCACACAAAAAAGGGCGGAGCGTTCCGCCCGGAAAATTCAGCCCTTGACCGATGTGCACAGCTGCACCAGCTGCTCGGCCTGTGCATCCGTCAAAAGGTCCAGCCCAAGCGCGTGGGTCATTTGCTGAAACACGAGGTTCCGCGCCCGCTGCTGAGCCGGTGTGGTGGGGCGCGTCTGGGGGGAAAGCCAGATGTCTGCCAGCACGAACAGCGCTTCGGCCAGCGCATTGGCATCGGCAGTGTGGATGGAACCGTCTGCCATGCCCTGCCGGATCATGGGTGCAATGCACTCCGGGGCTAAATGTGCTTCAATGTTGGTCAGCTCCATAGCAAGGAACTGCGGGTTGCTGCACAGGTGCGGCAAAGTCTGCGCGATCTGCTGCTGCCGCTGCCCGGCAAAGGATGCTGCAAACACCGCCTGCAGCTTTTGCAGCCCGGTCAGGGACGGGTCGTCCCGGATATGGCGCAGCGGCTCCCACATTTGGTCGCCCAGACGGTCACCAACGCGCTGCGCGATCTCCTCCTTGGAGCGGAAGTGATGGTACACCGCCCCTTTGGAAAGCTTTGTGGCATCAATGATGTCCTGCAGGGTGGTATTCTGGTAGCCCTTCTGGATAAAGAGCAGGGCGGCGGCGTCCAGGATCTTTTCCACAGTCTGTTCCGGGTATTTGTTGCGCGGCATGGCAGATGCTCCTTCTTTACAAACTAACGGTCTGTAAAAAGAATACAGCGGCTCGGCGGCTTTGTCAAGAGGGTGTGGAACCGAAAATCCATTCATTTCCTGCGGCGCTGCATTGCTTTTGTGCGTTGCTTCTGGTATGATACAATAGAATCAACAGGCGATTTTGGGAGGATGACAGATGGCAAGGGTTTTGATCGTGGGAGCCGGGGCAGCCGGACTGATGGCGGCGGGTGCCGCCGTGCGGCAGGGACATCAAGTAACGGTGCTGGAGCATACCGAGAAGCCCGGGCAGAAGATCCTTGTCACCGGCAAGGGGCGCTGCAACGTGACTAACGACTGCCCGGCAGAGGAGTTTTTGCGCCATGTGCGCACGAACCCGCGCTTTTTGTACTCCTCGCTGGGAGCGTTCCCCCCGGCAAAGACCATGGAGCTGTTCGAAGCTTTGGGCGTGGAGCTGAAGGTGGAGCGTGGCCGCCGGGTGTTCCCGGTATCGGATAAGGCCGAGGAGATTCGGCAGGCGTTGCTGCGCTATGCGCAGGATGCGGACATCGTCTATGACGGCGCAAAAAAGCTGCTGCTGGAGGACATCGTGCCCGAGGCAGAGCCCGCCCCGGTGGCAGCGGAAAACCCGCGCCACCCCAAAAAGAAAAAGGCGGGCCCGGCGCTGCGCTGCGTGGGCGTGCGGGGCACTTCCGGCCGGGAATACCGGGCAGACGCTGTACTGGTGGCTACCGGCGGCGTGAGCTACCCCACCACCGGTTCTACCGGTGACGGCTACAAGCTGGCGCAGCAGGCGGGACACACCCTTGTGGAGCCGGTGCCCAGTCTGGTCAGCCTTGTCAGCCGCGACCCGGACTGCAAAAAGATGATGGGTCTGGCGCTGAAAAACGTCACCCTGACCCTGCTGGAGGACGGCAAGGCCATTTTTGACGAGCAGGGCGAGATGCTGTTTACCCACTTTGGCATCAGCGGGCCGCTGACTTTGAGCGCGTCCAGCCATCTGGGGGATATGAAAAAGCACAGGTACATCGCGGAGATCGACCTGAAGCCCGCCCTGAGCGAGGAGCAGCTGTACGACCGCATCACCCGGGACTTTGCCCTGCTGGCAAACCACGCGGCGCAGGGCGCGCTGGTCAAGCTGCTGCCGGCCAGTATGCAGCCGGTGATGGTGGCGCGCTGGGGCATTGACCCCGCCACCAAGGCAAACCAGATCACCCGGGAGCAGAAGCGGGAGCTGGTGCAGCTGGTCAAGCACTGGCAGGTGTCCATTGACGCCCGGGGCGACCTTGCCCACGCAGTGATCACCAGCGGCGGCGTATCGGTGCGGGAGGTAGACCCCAAGACCATGCAGAGCAAAAAGGCGCTGGGGCTGTACTTTGCGGGCGAGGTGCTGGACGTGGACGCCTACACCGGCGGCTATAATCTGCAGATCGCTTTCTGCACTGCACAGAGCTTTGCGAATAACCTGTAAAAAAGCAGTGCAGTCCATTCCCGTGTACTATTATATATAATAAGGAGAACATATCATGGTATCTGTTGCAATTGATGGGCCTGCGGGTGCAGGCAAATCCACTCTGGCACGCCGTCTGGCGGCAGAGCTGGGCTATATCTATGTGGACACCGGTGCAATGTACCGCGCCATCGGCCTGTACGCCCTGCGCGCGGGCAAGGACCCCAAGGACAACGCAGCGGTGGACGCCCTGCTGCCGGAAATTGAGCTGCGGCTGGCTTCCATTGCGGGCGAGCAGCACATCTACTTAAAGGACGAGGACGTGAGCACCGCCATCCGCACCGAAGCCGCGGGCATGGCAGCCTCTGCCGTGGGCGCAAACCCCGCGGTGCGGGCATTTCTGCTGGACTTACAGCGCAGCATGGCAAAAAAGCAGGATGTGCTGATGGACGGCCGGGATATCGGCACGGTGGTGCTGCCGGACGCTACGGTGAAGATCTTCCTGACCGCCAGCCCGGAGGCACGCGCCACCCGCCGCTGGAAGGAGTATCAGGTCAAGGGCATCGACACCCCCTACGAGGAGGTGCTGGCAGACGTGAAGCAGCGGGACTATCAGGACACCCACCGCGCCGCCGCTCCGCTGAAACAGGCAGAGGACGCCGTGCTTCTGGATACCTCGGAACTGGATTTTGAGCAGAGCCTTGACGCCATGAAGCAGATCATTGCCCAAAAGATCGGCGGATAAAACAAACAGGACAGGAATAGAAAATGGTACTATATTATATTCTGGTGCCCCTTGCGTGGCTTGTGTGGCACATCGGTTTCCGCATCCGGGTGGAGGGGCGTGAAAACCTGAAAAAGGTGCAGACGAAGGGCTACATCCTTGCGCCCACCCATGTGTCTGCCATCGACCCGGTGTTCATCGTCGTTACCCGGTGGGGCAGGCGGATGGTGGTGTTCGCCAAAAAGGAACTGTTCGAGATCAACGCCTTCCTGACCTGGTTCTTCCGCTGCTGCGGCGGCGTGTGCGTCCGCGGCACCAAGGACGAGATGGCGGTCATCTCCCAGACGGTGGAGGCCTGTAAGCAGGGCAAGACCCTGCTCATCTTCCCGGAGGGCACCCGCGAAAAAGAGGGCAAGCTTCTGCCCCCCAAGAGCGGCCTGTTCGTCATTGCCGCCGAGGCGGGGGTGGACGTTGTGCCCTGCCGCATCCTGTACGACACCCCAGACAGGAAGATGCACCTGTTCTGCAAGGTGCGGGTGATCTACGGTGAGCCGATGCCCGCAGCGCAGTTTGCCATGGAGGGCCGCCGGGACACCAAAAAGCTCCGTGCCAACAAGCAGGCGCTGCTGGAAGCATGGGAAAAGATGGGGGCGTAAGAGATGGAGATTCATCTGGCGAAAACGGCGGGGTTCTGCTTTGGTGTGAACCGTGCCGTGGAACTGACCTACGGTCTGCTGGCAGAGGGGCATAAGGTGGCAACACTGGGCCCGCTGATCCACAACCCGCAGGCGGTGGAGGATATGCGGCGTAAGGGTGCACAGGTGGTAAACACCGTGCAGGATGTGCCCGCCGGGTGCGAGGTGGTCATCCGCAGCCACGGGGTACCCCGCAGCGTTTACGATGAGCTGGAGGCAAACGGCATCCCCTACCACGATGCCACCTGCCCCTTTGTGCAGAAGATCCAGCGCATTGCCGCACAGGCTGAAAAAGAGGGTGCGGTGCTGCTGGTGGCGGGCGATAAGACCCACCCGGAGGTGCAGGGCATTGTGGGACACACCCGGGGCGAGGTGTTCGTTTTTGCCGATTTAGCCGAGTTAAAGGCGTGGAAAGGCCCTTCTGACCCCCAAAAACCCCTTTTTGCAGTTGCACAGACCACATTTCAGGTAACAAAATGGAAAGAAAGTTCGGAGTTTCTCAAAAAAGCCTATACAAACGCCCGAATTTTTGATACAATATGTAATGCGACGTGGGCGAGGCAACAGGAAGCGGAAGACCTCAGCCAAAAATGCGACATTGTTGTTGTCATTGGCGGTCATCATTCTTCCAATACCCAAAAGCTGGTACAGGTCGCCGCAAAACACACGCGTGCCGTAACGGTCGAAACAGCGAGCGAACTTCGGCCGGAATGGTTTGCAGATGTTAAAGTGGCGGGCGTGACAGCCGGGGCTTCAACGCCATCGTCTATTATTGAGGAGGTACTTAACAGTATGAGCGCAGAAATCAATGACAGCATGAGCTTTGAGGAGATGCTGAACGCATCCGAGGAAAAGCGTGTTCATGCAGGCAGTATTGTGAAAGGAATCGTGACCAGCATCTCTGCCAACGAGATCCAGGTGGATATCGGAGCGAAGCAGACCGGCTTTGTCAAGCTGAGCGAGCTGACCGATGATTCCTCCGCCAAGGTCGAAGACCTGGTGAAGGTTGGCGATGAGCTGGACCTCATCGTCGAGAAGGTTATGGATCAGGATGGCGTCATCCAGCTCTCCCGTAAGAAGCTCGCATCCCGCAAGGGCATGGAAGAGATCGCCAAGGCAGCAGAATCCGGTGAAGTCGTCGAGGGCGATGTTACCGAGTTCAATAAGGGCGGCGTTGTCGTCAACGTCAAGGGCGTCAAGGTGTTCGTTCCCCGTTCTCAGGCCACTATGCGCCGCGACGAGGACTACACTGCTCTGGTCGGCCAGCACGTTCAGCTGGTCGTCACCGAGTGCTCCGGCCGCAAGATCGTGGGCAGCATCAACAAGGTGACCGCTGAGCAGAACAAGGCAAAGCGCGAGGAGTTCTGGGCAAACGTTGAGGTGGGCAAGACCTACACCGGCGTTGTCAAGAGCCTGACCTCTTATGGTGCATTCGTTGACATCGGTGGTGTTGACGGCCTGTGCCACATCAGCGAGCTGAGCTGGAACCGCATCAAGCATCCCTCCGAGGTCGTCTCCGTTGGTGACACCATCGAAGTGTATGTCAAGGATATCGACACCGAGAACCACAAGGTCTCTCTGGGCTACAAGAAGTCCGAGGACAACCCCTGGGAGCAGCTGAAGAACAACTACCCCATCGGCAGCACCTTCCATGCTCCGGTCGTGTCCCTGACCAAGTTCGGTGCATTCGTCCGCATCCTGCCGGGTGTTGACGGTCTGGTCCACATCAGCGAGATCAGCAATGACCGCGTTGAGAAGGTCTCTGACGCACTGAAGGTCGGCGATATGGTCGATGTGAAGCTGCTGGATGTTGACTTCGACAAGAAGCGCATCAGCCTGTCCATGAAGGCTCTGCTGAACGACGACGCTGAGTAATCAGCCCATCGTGCAAAAAGCATAGCTTCTGACACAATGCGATCTGCAGCCCCGTTGCCGGGAAAACGGCGGCGGGGCTGTTTTTGTTAACAAAGCCATGATAAAATTTTTCAAAAAGCACTGGGAAGTGCTCAGTTACCTGATCTTTGGCGTGCTGACCACCCTGCTGAATATTGTGCTGTACGCGCTGTTCAGCCGGCTGTTCGGCTATACTGCCGCCAACAGCTGGGGCAATGTGCTGGATAACGCCTTGTGCATCCTGTTTGCCTACTGCACCAACCGGGCGTTCGTGTTCCGCAGCAAGACCACCGGCAAAGCCATGGCCAAGGAGTTCGGCACCTTTGTCACCTGCCGTCTTGGCACCATGGTGCTGGATGCCGTGATCATGATGGTGGGGGGCAATCTGCTGGCTGCGCAGGGCGCGGCGCTGGTGGACACCGCCATGCAGGGTCTGCTGGGCGCCGTGGCGGGCTGGCTGGGTTCGGATACTACCCTCTACATGGCAAACAGCTTTGCCGGGAGCCATGCCGCCGTGGCAGATGGCTCCGCTGCCATTGCCGTCATCGGCGGGGCAGACGGCCCCACAGCCATCTTCGTCACCAGCGCCTACGATGCTCAGGCAATGTGGGGCCTTGCCGTGAAGGTCTTTTCCAATGTACTGGTGATCTTGCTGAACTATGTGTTCAGTAAGCTGATCATCTTTAAGAAAAAGTAATGAAAAAGTTACCCCTCATTCGTCACCTGCGGTGACACCTTCCCCCCAAGGGGTGAAGGCTTAAGAAGAGCAGGCTTCGCCTGAATTTGAAATGAAGGACGTTAAAAACGAAAAGCTGACGGCACTCTCTCAAACGCTGCGCCGGAATATGACGCGAGAAGAGAGACACCTGTGGTATGATTTTTTAAAAAGTCAGACAGTCATTTTCAAACGGCAGAAGGTCATCGGGAATTATATCGTTGATTTTTTCTGTGCAGAAGCCAAGCTTGTAATAGAACTGGATGGCTCGCAGCATTATAATGATGCGGGTAAGGCGGCAGATATGGTACGGGATCAATACCTGAAGGACAAGGGTCTTACGGTTTTGCGCTACTCTAATCTGGAGATTGCGGAAAACTTTGCAGGGGTTTGTACAGATATCCGAAACCATATCGGCAGGTGCACCTGAAGCCTTCCCCCGGTCGGGGGAAGGTGGCACGAAGTGCCGGATGAGGGCGCTTTACAAGAAACAATCATCTTAGGAGGTACGGTAGTATGAAACGTGGTCTGAAAGGGTTTGCATTCCTAGTCTCTGGTCTGGTGCTGGGCATCATTGGTGCAACGGCATCAGTGACTGCGATCGCACTGAGCGCTGTGGGCATGGCAAAGGTGCGCCGTGCCAGCAAGTAAAACAACGGAGGAACGAGCATGAACCGCGAAGAGATCCTGTCCCATGTCGATCATACCCTGCTGAAACCGGAGGCTACTTGGCCCCAGATCCAGCAGCTGTGTGACGAAGCCATTGCAAACCACACCGCATCCGTCTGCATCAACACCTGCTACGTCAAGCAGGCTGTGGAGTATATGGCAGGCCGCATCCCCGTGTGCTGCGTGGTGGGCTTCCCTCTGGGTGCCATGGATACCGCCAGCAAGGCCTTTGAAGCCAAGACTGCCATTGAGAACGGCGCAGCCGAGGTGGATATGGTCATCAACATCGGCCGCCTGAAGAACAAGGAGTACGATGCTGTCCGCGAGGACATCCGTGCCGTGAAGCAGGCTGTGGGCGATAAGATTCTGAAGGTCATCATTGAGACCTGTCTGCTGACCGAGGAAGAGAAGGAAAAGATGTGTGACATCGTCTGCGAGGCCGGTGCCGACTACATCAAGACCAGCACCGGCTTCTCCACCGCAGGTGCCAACTTCCACGATGTGGAGCTGATGGTCAAGGGCGTGCATGGCCGCTGCAAGGTCAAGGCTGCCGGCGGCATTTCCACCGTGGAGGATATGGAAACCTTCCTTGCACTGGGCGCTGACCGTCTGGGCACCTCCCGCGCTGTCAAGATTTTGAACGGCGAGCAGGCAAAGGGCTATTAAGTTTTCTGCAAAAAAATGTATTTCGGCAAAGCTCTGGGCTTGGCTGAACTGCAAAGGATGATCTCTCAAGGGCTGCTGCACAAATTGCTGTGCAGCGGCCTTTTTTGCGCCCAAGCCTTGCAAGCAGGGCGCGGCAGGGTGTATAATACAGATAGGTACTGTATAAAATAGGAGGCTGCCCGCTTTATGGGGTAAGGCGGGCAGAGGAGGAAATGCAATGAATATACCCGAGATCCTTGTGGCCAATGGCACAGGGGCGGTGCTGGTAAGCTTTCTGCTTTTATTGCGGGTGCGCGGCGAGAGTAAAAACAGCGTGGGAACAGAGCTGTTTTGCCGGATTCTGGTGGTGACGCTGCTGGCACAGGCCACAGAGACGATCAGCTTTCTGCTGGACGGCGTGCCCGGCGCCGCAAGCCGGTTCTGGCTGTACCTCACCAACACCGTCTGCACCGGCGCTACCGTATGTGTGGGCTATGCGTGGTGTTTGTATGTGGACTTCCGGGTCTACCGCAGCACCGGACGCCTGCGCAGAAGGCACCTGTTGCTGGGCGCGCCGCTGCTGGCGCTTTTGGTGCTGATGGTGGCAAACCTTTTTGGCACGGGGTGGATCTTTTCCATTTCGGCGGACAACGTTTACCGCCGTGGCCCGCTGAATATTTTGCTGTATCTGCTGCTGTTCGGCTATTATGCCGAGAGCGTGTGGCAGGTGCATAAGGCCAAGCACGATGGCATTACGGTGGAGTTCTTCCCGGTGTACTACTTTGTGGTCACCTGTGCGGTGGGCACGCTGCTGCAGGGCGCATTCTACGGCATGGCCTTTGGCTGGCTGTCGGTAGCTATCGCCTTTGTGCTTGTGGACAGCCAGACCCGCAGCCTGCGCGGCTATACCGATGAACTGTCCGGCCTGTTTGGGCGCAAGTACATGAACTACTGTCTGGACCGCATCCACGCCACGCAGGAGAAGGACGTTTACGGCATTATGATGGACGTGAACTGCTTCAAGGAGATCAACGACACCTACGGTCACGCCGAGGGTGACCGCGCCATTCAGGAGATCGGGCACATCCTGTCCGGGGCGCTGGTGGCAAACTCGGTAGCCATCCGCATGAGCGGCGATGAGTTCATGGTGCTGATCCGGCACGGCTCGGAGGAGCTGCTGGACGAGATCTGCACCGCCATCGAGCAGCGGGTGCAGCACTATAACGCCACCGCTCCGGCGGGCAGCTTTCAGCTGTCCTTCTCCACCGGTGTGGCAAAGTACGAGGGCGGCAGCGTGGAGAAGTTTCTGGTGGAGCTGGATCAGCGGATGTACGCAGAAAAGCGCGCTTTCCACGCCGCCCGGGACGGCCATGCCGCACCGGAGCAGGGAAATGCTCCATCAATTTAAAAGGAATGTCTAAAATAAGTGCGACTTATCTTGACAATCTGACGCTGTAATGATAGAATATGTGGCGTACCAATTGAATACCGACTTATCAAGAGCGGCTGAGGGGACAGGCCCTGTGAAGCCCGACAACCTGCGCGAGAGCGTAAGGTGCCAAATCCTGCGGGAAACCGGAAGATAAGAGTGCAACGCTCAGAGCTTTCGGCTCTGGGCGCTTTTATTTTTCAAAACAAACTTGATGGAATGGTAAATACACGCAACTGCAACATTTAGGAGGCAAAAAATGGCTAGACACCTGTTTACTTCGGAGTCCGTCACCGAGGGACATCCCGACAAGATCTGCGACCAGATCTCTGATGCGATCCTGGACGAGATCCTGACCCACGACCCCAACGCCCGCGTGGCCTGCGAGACCTGCGCATCCACCGGCCTTGTGCACATTATGGGCGAGATCACCACCAGCTGCTATGTGGACTTCCAGAAGGTCGTCCGCGAGGTGGTGGCAGATATCGGCTACACCCGCGCAAAGTTCGGCTTTGACGCCGACACCTGCGCCGTCATCTCCAACATTGACGGCCAGAGCCCCGATATTGCACTGGGCACCAACGATCAGGTGGGCGGTGCAGGCGATCAGGGCATGATGTTCGGTTATGCCTGCGACGAGACCCCCGAGCTGATGCCCATGCCCATCAGCCTTGCCCACAAGCTGGCAAAGCGCCTGACCGAAGTGCGCAAGAGCGGCGAAATGGATTACCTGCGCCCGGACGGCAAGAGTCAGGTGACCGTGGAGTACGACGAGAACAATAAGCCCGTGCGCGTGGACGCCGTGGTCATCTCCAGCCAGCACAGCGAGAGCGTGAGCATGGAGCAGCTGCGGGCAGACGTGATGGAAAAGGTCATCAAGGCCACCATCCCCGCTGAGCTGCTGGACGAGAACACCAAGTACTACATCAACCCCACTGGCCGCTTTGTTGTGGGCGGCCCGCAGGGCGATACCGGCCTGACCGGCCGTAAGATCATCGTGGATACCTACGGCGGCTATGCACGCCACGGCGGCGGCGCCTTCTCCGGCAAGGACCCCAGCAAGGTGGACCGCAGCGCAGCCTACGCTACCCGCTGGGTGGCCAAGAACATCGTGGCTGCGGGTCTGGCAAAGCAGTGCGAGGTACAGGTGGCCTACGCCATCGGCGTGGCAAAGCCTGTGTCCATCATGGTGGATACCTTCGGCACCGGCACGGTGGCAGACGAGAAGATCGAGCAGGCTGTGGAGAAGGTGTTTGACCTGACCCCCGCCGCCATCATCCGTGACCTCGACCTGCGCAAGCCCATCTACCGCCAGCTGGCCGCCTATGGCCACATGGGCCGCGAGGATCTGGGCGTGAAGTGGGAGAACACCGACCGCGTGGATGCCCTGAAGGCTGCCGTGGCTGCCCTGTAAAAAGCGTTTTACCCTGATAGAAGGTAAGTGAAGAGAGACCGCTGCACCCGACCGTGCAGCGGTCTTTTTGCGTCACTGGGAAAAGAAAATGGTACGGTAAAAAGCATTACTTTTCTTCAAAAATCAGATAAACTTTGCGAAACGGTAAAGATTTGGTCGGTTTTTTGTAAGAAACTCACATTCTCTTTAAGGAAAAGGAAAAACAGCTGTGCAAGGCGCAGAAAATCCATACATGAAACAAATTGATATGGAACAATCGACAAAATGTGATAAAATAAAACCAGATATGCGCGCTTGTGTGCATGGTACGGATGGTAAACAGCAATAAGGAGTTATGTGACTATGTCTATTGAAATTTCCCCTAAGTCCTTCTTTGAGCAGCCCAGTGTGGCGGATATGCGGCTGATCGCCTGCCCCGGTGCAGAGGAGCTGACCGGCCTGATCGACAAGCACCTTGTCCGTTGGGCAAAGGCTGCCGGAATTGAAAAAGACACCTTCATTATTTCCTGCGACTGCCCCCGCTTCCAGAGCGGTGATGCCAAGGGTCTGGTCAAGGAGTCTGTCCGCGGTGACGATATCTTTATCGTGGTAGACCCGGGCAACTACAGCGTCACCTACAAGCTGTTCAACTACGAGAACCATATGTCCCCGGACGACCACTTTGCAAACCTGAAGCGCCTGATCCAGGCTGTGGCCGGTAAGGCACACCGTGTTTCCGTTATTATGCCCAGCCTGTACGGCGGCCGTCAGCACCGCCGCGTGGTGCGCGAGAGTCTGGACTGCGCTGTGGCGCTGCAGGAGCTGCAGACCATGGGCGTGCGCAACATCATCACCTTTGACGCACACGATCCCCGCGTGCAGAACGCAGTGCCCCTGATGAGCTTTGATAATGCCATGCCCACCTATCAGGTGCTGAAGAGCCTGCTGAAAAAGGATCCCACCCTGTCCTTCGACAAGGAGAAGTTCACCGTGGTCAGCCCGGACGAGGGTGCTATGAACCGCAATATGTACTTCTCCAGCGTGCTGGGCTGCAATCTGGGTATGTTCTACAAGCGCCGCGATTACACCCGCGTGGTGAACGGCCGCAACCCCATCGTTGCTCATGAGTATCTGGGCGAGAGCGTGGAGGGCAAGACCGTCTTTATCGCGGACGATATCATTGCTTCCGGCGAGAGTATGCTGGAGGTCGCCAGCAACCTGAAAGAGCGCGGTGCTGCCAACATCATCGCCAACGCCACCTTCCCCCTGTTCACCAGCGGTCTGGACAAGTTCGACAAGGCTGTGGCAGACGGCACCCTGACCTACGTTGTGGGCACCAACCTGACCTACCGTATGCCCGAGCTGCTGACCCGCGACTGGTATGTGGACGTGGACGTTTCCAAGTACGCTGCCTACTTTGTGGTGGCACTGAACCACGATATGTCCGTTTCCAGCATCATCGACCCCCTGAAGAAGATCGAGAACCTGCTGGCAAACCGCAAGTAAGGAAACCTTTCCAAAGCCCCTGCACCCTGCGTGCGGGGGCTTTTTGCGTTTTCATAGAGAAAAGGAAGTGTATCATGAGAAACAGCAGCGTTATAGGGAACTTTCGCTGATCAGCTCTTTTTACAAAAAATAATATACTAATATATTAATTGTAACAAAAAACACTAAATACTATTTACAAATCTTGATGTAAATGGTATTATTTGTACAACATTGAAGCAGAAAGGCACCTGCTGTGAGGAAAAAGTCCGAGAAAAAGCAAGCGAGTCCGGCCTTCAAAGCTGGGCATAAAAAAGTACGCAGACACTTACAAGAACAAGAAGGAGAAAACAATATGAAACGCCGCGATTTTATGAAGCTTTCCGCCGCTACCGCGCTGGGCGCTACTGTAGCCGCCATGGCACCCTCGGCTCTGGCTGCAACAGAGCTGAACCAGACCAACGGAGATCTGCACACTACAGTAGACCGCAAGACTGCAACCATGGGTCTGGGCGATGGCAAGACCTTTGCTTATGACCCGGAAAAACCGTACCTGAACGTGAATGTGGGCCTGTTCCATGATGCGCAGGTAACAGTGGGCGGTCAGAATGTTGGCACTGCTACCTATTACCTGCCCGATGGCATGGATCCTTGGGCGCCGGCAGTTATCGTGCTGACCCCGGATGACACCACCGCAAAGGCGTTCTCCGGCACGGTCACCGGTCGTATGTGGCGTACGGTAGCGTGCAAAAATAAGATCGCAGTTGCATTTTTCGGTCCCGAAAACGGCGGCAGCTGGAACCTTTCCCTGAGCGCTGCCGGTCGCGATGATGCAGCAGCGCTGGATGCACTGTACCAGCTGATGCGCAAGAAGAGCGTTAAACTGTCCGGCGCATTCTCTATGGATAAGTCCCACACTGCACTGGTGGGCTACAAGGAGGGCGGCGCAGCTGCCCTGCTGTTCGGTGCTCGCTGGGCAAGTGATTTCAGTTCCATCTGCGCTGTGGATGCAGCCGAGGTACCAGCAGCCTCTCTGGAGGCAGTGGGCGGTCAGTATGTGCTGCCATTCCCCGGCGACTCCACCCGCGGCGTGCAGGAGGAAGCCATTGCCGCAAAGACGGTGGATACCCCCGTTTGGCTCGTCCGCTCCAATGCTGATTCTACCAATAAGGCAGCGCTGGAGTTCTACCTGAAAGCCAACCAGGCTGTGGCAAAGGGCGACGGTGTTTATGTCAGCGGCCGTGCAGGTTCTGCAGCCGAGGTGTGGGTCACCGAAAAGGCACAGTGCCCGGCAGCCATCTGGGAAAAGTTCTCCGGTCAGTTCAAGCGCTTTATGGCGCTGCAGCTGCCGGGCCGCGTGGCAAAGGCAGAGGACTTTACTCGGCGTGGCTTTGATATTCACGAGGAGTGGGTCAACGGCGAGTTGCGCCGCTGGATGGTCTATGTGCCGTCCACCTATACTGGCAACGAAAAGGTGCCGCTGGTGCTGGTGATGCACGGTTATACCGCCTCCATGTATGCCATTGCAGAGGAGTCCCGCTGGTACGATGTGGCAGAGCAGAACGGCTTTATCGTGGTCTTTGCGCAGGGTCTGGTGCGCCCCGCAGACCTGATGGGCAACATTCCCACCGCCATGTGGCTGGCAGGTCCCTTTGCCGCAATGGCCGGTAAGGATACCGACCCCAGCGTGGATCTGGAGTTCATCAACAGCTTGCTGGACCGCATGGAGCAGGATTACCGCATCGATACCACCCGCGTGTATGCCACCGGTCACTCCAACGGCAGCCTGATGACTTGGGCTACCGCCTGCCGCTATGCAAGCCGGTTTGCTGCTATTGCTCCGGTCGGCTATATGTTTACCCCGCTGCCGGAGCTTGACCCCGCTGTTCTGCTGCCGGCATGGGCTTTCCTTGGTGAGTACGACTCGGCAGGCGTGGCAGAGCTGGTGGAGGATAACGGCACAGTGAAGGCGCTGCAAGGCTGGAATGCCCACAACGCCACCAACGAGGCAGCTGTTGCAGAAAGCTCCTCCTACAACGGCGCTTTTGTGACCAAGAGCTTTATGGGCGGCAACGCACCGCTGGTGAAGTACACCGTGGTCAAGGATACCCCCCACGTTTACCTGCAGGAGGAGAGCGTTGCCATCTGGAACGAGTTCTTCTCCCGTTACAGCCGCGGTGCGGACGGCACCCTGTACTATCAGGGCAATGCCGTAAACGATGGTCAGTACCAGCCCAGCGCAAACTGGTACGCTGCAAAATAAGCTGACAATGCCCGCCGCGCGGCTTTATATCTCGGGACACCGGAACGTCTGCGGACGCTCCGGTGTCCCTTTTTATGTTTTGCGGCGGCTTGTGTTAAGTTTTTGAAAATTCGCGCCGGGAGCTTTGCAAATTCCGGTGGATTTATGCTATATTTAAATTGAAATATTTTGCATTCTGACAGAAAGGAAAAACGCCATGGAGCATTTTGTGGAGTTTGAAGATGTCTGTAAATATTACCAGACCGGCAGTGTGAAGATCGCTGCTGCAGACCACCTGAATTTCTATGTGGACAAGGGCGAGTTCTGCATCATCGTGGGCCCCTCCGGCGCGGGCAAGACCACATTGCTGAACATTCTGGGCGGCATGGACAACTGCGACGAGGGCAATGTCTGGCTGGACGGCCGCAACGTGAGCCGTTTTTCTGCCCGGGAACTGACCACCTATCGCCGGTACGATGTGGGCTTTGTGTTCCAGTTCTACAACTTGGTGCAGAACCTGACCGCGCTGGAAAACGTGGAGCTTGCCAGCGAGATCTGCCGCGACCCGCTGGACCCCGCCGAGACCTTGCGCAGCGTGGGGCTGGGCGAGCGGCTGAACAACTTCCCGGCGCAGCTTTCCGGTGGCGAGCAGCAGCGGGTGTCCATTGCCCGCGCACTGGCCAAAAACCCAAAGCTGCTGCTCTGCGACGAGCCTACCGGTGCGCTGGACTACCGCACCGGCAAGCAGGTGCTGGGTCTTTTGCAGGATACCTGCCGCAAGACCGGACGCACCGTCATTGTTATTACCCACAACACGGCACTGACCGGTATGGCTGACCGCATCATTCAGGTGCGCAGCGGTCGCATCGTGTCCAATCAGGTCAACGAGCACCCGGTGCCGGTGGAACAGATCGAGTGGTGAGAACTGTGCAGAAAAGTTACCGCAAAAATATCCTGCGCGAGATGAAAAGCAGCATCAGCCGGGTGGTGTCCCTGTTTGGCATCGTGGCGCTGGGGGTGATGATGCTTACCGGCCTGATGTGCATTGCCCCCGATATGCGCACTGCGGCCCAGAAGTACTATGTGCAGCAGAATGTGTTCGACCTGCGGGTGCTGTCCACCCTTGGTCTCAGCCAGAGCGATATCAACGCCATTGCCGCTGTGGACGGCGTGGACGCCGTGCAGGCGGTGAAGTATCAGGACGTGGAAGGCCACTGGACAGGGGACGATCAGACCACGGTGGCGCGGCTGTATCAGCTGCCTGCCGACCCGCAGGCCGATACGCCGGAGAATATGAACCGCTTGGTGCTGCTGTCCGGCCGGATGCCGGAAGCTGCCGGGGAGTGTGTGGTGCACGTGATGGGCCACGGCAGCCCCGTGGAACTGGGCACCCAGCTGACCCTGCCGGAAGAGACCGAGGGGGTCAGCGGGCAGGTGTTCACGGTGGTGGGCACGGTGCAGGACCCGCTGCATTTTTCCTCCGATTCCGAGAGCAGCACCGTGGGCGATGGCCAGCTGGACTGCATCCTGTTTGTGCCGGAGGGCACTTTGACCGCAGATTATTATACGGCGTGCTATATCAAGACGGAAAACGCCGGGCTGTATGATAATTATTCGAATGAATATCAGGCCGCAGTGGATGCCGTAGCGGAAAAGCTCAAGGCCATCCAGAGCGTGCAGTGCACCGCCCGGCGGGAAGAGCTGATGGACACCGCCAACGACAAGCTGACCGAAGCACGCGCGGAGTACGACAGCCAGAAGGGAGAAGCCGAGCGCCAGTTTGCCGAAGCCGAGACAAAGCTGGCAGATGCGCAGCAGCAGCTGGATGCCGCCAAGGCGCAGCTGGAAGCCGGGGAAAAGGAGCTTGCCGCCCAGAAGGCTGCCCTGCCGGACACCATGCAGAGCGGTGCCGACCAGCTGGTGAGCAGCGAGGAGCAGGTGCTGGAATTTGAGGAACAGTTACAGCAAATCGAGCTGCTGGTCAACCTGAAAAAGGTGGCAGACCCGTTGCTGACCTACGCGGAAGCTGCCCTGCGCAACGCCGAAAAGGCGCTGGACGAAGCCGAGCCGGAGGACGAGGACTACATTGAACTGCGGGATGCGCTGGCCAAGGCGCAGGCCGCTTACGACAACATCTATAACCAGCTGCAAGGCTATCAGCAGCAGCTGGACGCGGGCAAGCGGCAGATGCACAAGCAGGGGCTGATCTCCTCGCCAAACCTTTCCAATGACCAGCTGGTGACCGAAGCCAAGGCTGCGCTGCGCAAGATGAAATTGCAGCTTTTGCAGGGACAGTTGCAGCTGACCACCGGCACCGCCAGCGCCTACACCCAGTTCGATGCCGCACAAAAGCAGCTGGAAGAGGGTTGGGCAGAATACAACGCCGGGCAGACCCAGCTGGAAGAATCCCGCACCGAGTACGAGAGCCAGAAGGCCGAGGCAGAGCAGAAACTGGCAGACGGCCTTGCCCAGCTGAACGATGCCGAGGAGCAGGTGAGCCAGATCAAAAAGGGCGAGTGGTATGTGCTGGACCGCACCTCCACCATGAGCTGCGTCACCTTTGCCCAGTACGCCGACCGCATGGACGCCATTGCCCGGGTGTTCCCGGTGTTCTTCTTCCTTGTGGCGGCGCTGGTGGCTACCACCACCATGACCCGTATGGTGGACGAAAACCGTCTGCAGATGGGCACCTTAAAGGCGCTGGGCTACTCCAACTTCAGCATCGCGGGCAAGTATTTGTTCTACGCGTTGCTTGCCACTATTCTGGGCAGCATCGTCGGCATGGTGGTGGGCTTTGTGGTATTCCCCATCATTATCTGGAACGCTTATCAGCTGGTGTTCACCCTGCCCACCTTCACCCTGTACTTCTACCCGGGCATGGCAGCTGCCAGCGTGGGCATCAGCGCTGCCGTCATCGGCTTTGCCACGTGGTACGCCTGCCGTTCCAGTCTGGCGGAAAAGACCGCAGCTCTGCTGCTGCCCCGGGCCCCGGTGGCGGGCAAACGCATCCTGATGGAGCGCATCACCCCGCTGTGGTCCCGGATGTCCTTCTCCCAAAAAACCACCGCCCGCAACCTGTTCCGGTATAAAAAGCGGTTCTTCATGACCGTGCTGGGCGTGGCGGGCTGCACCGCGCTGCTGCTTATCGGCTTCGGCATACAGGATTCCCTGCTGCCCATCGTCACAAAGCAGTCTACGGAGCTGACCCACAACGATATGTCCATCACCCTCAGCGACCCCAAAGCCCTGACTATGGAGCAGGGGCTGGCAGAGGAGCTGGGCAGCAACAGCGCCGTGCAGAACTGGGGCGCGGTGTATACCAAATCCACTACCATCTACAATGCCGAAGGCGAGAGCGCAAGCGTGAGCATCGTGGCTGCGGCAAAGGACAGCGACCTGACCCGGTACGTCACCTTCCGCACCCGCAAGGGGCACAAGACCATCGGCTTTGACAGCGGCAGCGCCATCCTGACCGAAAAGACCGCCGAGAACTTGGGCCTGCATACCGGCGATACCTTCTGGGTGGAAAACGCCGATGGCACCCGGGTGGAGCTGACCCTGACCGGCATCACGGAAAACTATATGTTCACCCGGCTGTACCTCCCCCGCGCACAGCTGGAAAGCCTGCTGGGCACGGAGGATATCCCGTGGAACACGGTCTACGGCCAGACCACCTGCACCGATGCTGCCGGGTACAACGCCCTGCGCACCGACCTGCTGGCCTGTAACTACGTCAGCAGCATCAGCTTTACCGAGGACACCACCGAACTGTTCGATAACCTCATCGTCAGTCTGGGCTATGTGGTGGTGCTGATCATCATCTGCGCGGCGGCGCTGGCGGCAGTGGTGCTGTATAACCTGATCAGCGTCAACCTTGGGGAGCGCAAAAAGGAGCTGGCGACCATCAAGGTGCTGGGCTTCTACGATCAGGAAGTGTACCGCTACATCTTCCGCGAGATCGAGCTGCTGGCGCTTATCGGCTCCGGCGTGGGTCTGGCACTGGGGGTACCGCTGCACAAGTTCATCGTGCTGACCGTGGAGATGGATCAGCTCATGTTCATCCGCACCATTGCGCCCCGCAGCTACCTGCTGGCGGTGGCGCTGACCATGGTGTTTACCGTGGTGGTCTGCTTTGTCATGCGGCGGCACGTCCGGCGCATCAGCATGGTGGAAAGCATGAAGGCCCCGGAGTAATGTTTACAGCGCATTCATAAAATAAGCATAATTTCGTAGGATTTTTTGGATATTATAAAGTCACCGGGAGGGGGAAAGCCGCAAGCCCCCTCTCAGGGACATGATTCCTCCTATACCCCAAACCAAATACCGCAAAAGGCCGCGCCTCGTCTGAACCAGCAGATGGGGCGCGGCTGTTTTTGTAAGGGCTGCGGTCTCTTTTCAACTGCACAAAAAAGCACCCCCTACGGCCTGTACGGGCAGACCGCAGGGGGTGCTTGGCTTTTTTAGACGCTCAGGGAATTAAAGGCACACGTACTTGAGGATGAACAGCACGGTGAGCACATACATCAGCGGGCTGATTTTCTTCTCCTTGGCCTTGCCGGTGATCACATTGATGATGGTCCAGGAGATGATGCCGATGGCGATACCCTCGGAGATGCTGTAAGCGGTGGGCATAGCCAGAATGGTCAGGAAGGCGGGGATGCCCTCGCTGGGATCATTGAAGTCGATCTTGACGGCAGAGCCCATCATGTAGAAGCCCACGATGATCAGAGCCGGAGCGGTAGCAAAGCTGGGAATGGTGAGGAACAGCGGGCTGAAGATGGTAGCCAGCAGGAACAGCACGCCGGTGGTCATAGCGGTCAGACCGGTGCGACCGCCCTCGGTAACGCCGGAGGCGCTCTCCACGAAGGTGGTGGTGGTGGAAGTGCCCAGCACAGCGCCCACGCAGGTGCCGATGGAGTCTGCCATCAGTGCGCCCTTGATGTTGGGCAGACGGCCGTCCTCGTCCAGCATATCAGCCTTGGAGGCCACACCGATCAGGGTGCCCAGCGTGTCAAACAGGTCCACGAACAGGAAGGAGAACATCACGGCGAAGAAGTTCAGCAGGCCGACACCGGAGAAGTCGGTCTTGAACACCTGACCAAAGGTCTTGCCCAGTGCGGAGAAGTCAAAGCTGACAAAGGCGGTGGGGATGACGGAGTACATGCCGGCCTCCACATCGGGGACGTAGATACCGGTCAGCTCGCACACGATGCCCAGCAGCCAGGTGATCAGGATGCCGTACAGGATGCCGCCCTTGACCTTTTTGACCAGCAGAATGGCGGTAATGACCACGCCCAGCAGAGCCAGAATAGCGCCCACGCCAACGCTGTGGAAGGTTGCGCCCTTGAAGTGCTGGTAGGTGACCAGCGTGGAATCGCTGTTGACGATCAGCTTGGCGTTCTGCAGGCCGACAAAGGCCACAAACAGGCCGATGCCCACGCTGACGGCGCTCTTTAGGGTCATGGGAATGGCGTTGAAGATGCCCTCGCGCACGTTGGTCAGGGACAGTGCAATGAAGATGACACCCTCAACAAAGACGGCCATCAGGGCCAGCTGCCAGCTGTAACCCATGGTCAGCACGACCGTGTAGGCAAAGTAGGCGTTCAGGCCCATGCCGGGAGCCAGTGCAAAGGGGTAGTTGGCCAGCACAGCCATCAGTGCGGTGGCAATGAAGGATGCCAGCGCGGTGGCGATCAGCACAGCCTTGGAATCCATGCCCGCTGCGGACAGGATGTTGGGGTTGACGGCAAGGATGTAAGCCATGGTCATGAAGGTGGTGATACCGGCCATGATCTCGGTCTTTACATCGGTGTGGTTTTCTTTCAGGTGAAAGAACTTTTCTAACATGAGAAACCTCCTGCTTCCAATAAAACACTCCGCCGGTTGCGGACGGCGGAGAAAGAACAGCTCCCATTCTATCAGCTGAAAACGTTTTTGTCCACATCGGAAACACACAAATTTCGCAATTTGTTCAAATTTTCTTAAATAAGTATGACTTATCTTACAAAAAATCTGGCATTTTTTAGTAGTTTGGACGGAATGCAGGCGATATGTGCAGAAAAAATGTATGTGGGAAAAACTCCCCCAGTCATCGCTACGCGATGCCAGCCCCCTCTAAGATGGGGCCTTTGGCATAACGGTACAGTTTCCGGCTCAAGCGCAAAGTTTGCAGGCGCGCCAGAGGCTCCCTCTCCGAGGGAGCTGGCAAAACCGTCAGGTTTTGACTGAGGGAGTTCAGCAAACAAAAAAACTTTCCCGCCGCGCCGCCGCTTCCGCAGGAAGCAGGCGCGGCAGCTGCCGTTTGCCTTTACGACCCCTTCTCGTGAAAATGCAATGCCGGAGCGTCCGCAGACGCTCCGGCATTGCTCTATTAAAAATAAGTTTTCCGCTGATTATGGCCAAAGCGCACGCGGCGGCCATTCAAAATCGTCCCGCCCGCAGCGCAAACGCTTACAGCGTCTCTACCCGGTCGAACAGATCCTTTGCGGCTTCCACGGCGTCCTTGCTGCCAAAAGCGACCCGCACGCCGCCGGACAACGCGTCAGACAGGGCGGCGGCCTGTGCTTTGAGCAGGGCGGCGTCCACGCTGCACAGCGCCTTGCGGTCGGCGGCGCGCATCTCGTCTGTGATGCCGCAGAAGTACCGGTGATCCAGCTCCCGGGCGGCGGCACGCGCCTTGCGGGGCGTGTCCAGCTTGGCGGCGGTGCCCACGATGAACTCGTCCAGATCCCGGGCGGTGTAGTCCCGGGCGGCAAGGGCGGCGGGGGCGTCTGCAAAGGTGTCGTAGCTTTCCCGCAGATGGGGGTCCCGGTAGGTGTACAAAAATTCGATGCCGTCGGAACAGAGCATGCCGGTGCCGTAGGCACCGCCCACCTCCCGGATGGTGTGCCACAGGTATTCGTAGCTCATCACCCGCGCCAGCACCCGGCGACGGCTGTCCCGGGGCATGGGCCAAGCCAGCACATCGTAGTTCACGCCGCCGTCAATGATAAAGGCTTCGTTTACCGGGGGCGTCAGGGGCTGGGTATAGGGCTGCGCCGGGGTACGCCGGGCGGCGGCAAAGCGGCTTTCCGGCAGCAGGGTGCGCAGCTTTTCCAGTGCGTCCTCGGAGCCGTGCAGGCTGACGGTCAGGGCGGCGTTTTGCAGCACCCGGCTGCGCAGGAAGTCCAGCTTTGCGCCCAGTGCCGCCCAGTCGGCCTTTTCCAGCAGATTGCACAGGAAGTGGTAATAACTCACGCCGGTACAGGCTTCGTCCGCAGCGCCCTCTACATAATAATGGGCGCGGGCACGGGTGGAGGCAAACTCGTTGCCCTGCTGGATGAACAGCTGCTCCATGCGCAGCTTCAGCTGGCTGACCACCCGGGCATAGGCCGCTTCGGCGGCAGCGCCGGTAAGGACGGTATCATACAGCCACTCGCCGCCGATCTCCACCGCCTTTTCCAGGCTGCGCTCCAGCAGGCTCAGGCAGAGGGTGAGTTTCGCGTGGCAGGGAGCGCCCTCCTGCCGCCCGGTCCAGAGGTCCAGCTGGGCGCGGCTGTCGCCCAGCCATGTGCTGCGCAGGGTGTTCAGCTGCTGGGCGGTATGGGCGGGGGTGTCCAGCTCGTCCAGCACATCGGTGAGCAGGTTCAGGTATTGCAGTTCCTCCGGGGTGACGGTGCCAAGGTCATAGTAGAAATTCAGGTACAGGCTGCCGGCAGAGGGGTGGCGCAGCAGGGTGGCACCGGCCAGCTGCTCGGTGCTGCCCTGCGGAGTGGTATCGCCCGCGCCAAGGTCGGCGGCGGTGAGGGGGTGCTCCAGCACCAGCTTGCCATCGGTGCGTGCCGGGGCGGCGGCTTCCTCAGTCTTGGGTGCGGTGGGAATTTGCACCACCTGCACCGGGGCGGGGGCAAACAGCTCCCGCAGCAGGGTGTCGAACCAGCCCTCTTCCAGCTTGCTGCGCAGGGCGGCGAAAAGCTTGTCCGTGTGCAGCAGCAGGGCGGCATCGCCGGTGTGCAGCCAGCCGGTGGCGGCGTTGATGGCGTCCAGCACGCCGTCCGGCAGGCTGCCCGGGCGTTCCAGCGAGGCAAACTCGGCCTCGTTCAAAGCGGCCAGCAGCAGGTCGTGAGGAATGCCGGTCTTTAGCAGTTCGTCCACAGCCTTGCGTACAGCGGGGGCAAATTTGCGGGCAGAATCCACCGTAGCACCGCGCAGCAGCAGCTCCAAGGTGGGCTGCAGGGTGCTGTCGTCAAAGCCGATGTCGATATCTGCGCCCAGCTGCTCGGCCAGCAGCGCGGCCTTGAGGGGGGAGCTGTTGGTGCTCAGCAGCGCACCCAGCAAGATCTCCACACCCAGCTGCCGCTCCCGGTCGGCAAATGCGCCGGTGTACCATGCCAGTGCGCACTGCACCTCGTCCGGCTTGGGTTGGTCGGTGTAGTAGGGCAGCTCCACGAATACGCCGGGCTGCTCGTCCTGCATGGTCAGGTGGGGACGGGCAGCGGCCTTGGGCATCTTGGACAGGTAGTCCTTATCCAGCCGCGCCAGCTTATCGGCCATGTCCATCTTGCCGTACAGGGTGATGCAGCAGTTGTCGGCGCTGTAATGGCGGCGGTACACCCGCTGGTATTTCTCGTAGGTCAGGGCGGGGATGGACGCCGGGTCGCCGCCGGACACAAAGCCGTAGGCGGTATCCGGGAACATCGCCCGCTGCAGGGCGTTTTGCAGCTGAGCATCCGGGGAGGCCAGCGCACCCTGCATTTCATTGTAGACCACACCGCTGACCGTGCCGTCTGCATCCCGGTGCCAGCCCTCCTGCTCGAACACCGCAGAGTCCACCATAGCCAGCGGGCAGAACACCGCGTTCAGGTAAACGTCCATCAGGTTGCAGAAATCGGTCTCGTTGGGGGTGGCAAAGGGGTAGACCGTTTTGTCCGGGAAGGTCATCGCATTGAGGAAGGAAGCCATGCTGCTTTTGAGCAGCTGCACGAAGGGGGAGCTGACGGGGTATTTTTCGCTGCCCGCCAGCACGGAGTGCTCCAGAATGTGGAACACGCCGGTGTCATCGGAGGGGAAGGTGCCGAAGCCGATGCCAAAGGCCTTGTTGACGTCCTCGTTCTCCACCAGCAGCACGGCTGCGCCGCTGACGTCATGGGTGAGCAGGGTCAAAGTACCGTGCTGCTCGGGGCAGTCCTCGGTGCGCAGGACGGTATAACCGGGATAGTGTGCCATTTTTATTCTCCTTTACGGGATGTTTTTCACAGAGGATGCGCCTGCGGCTCAGCCGCCGAACAGGCCGAAAAAGCTGGTGTGGGTCACGCCCAGCACAAGGAAAAGAGCAATCAGAGCGAACAGCACGCCGATGATGATATCCATCTGGTGCACCGTGAGCGGGAATTTATCGTAAAGCTTTTCCTTGGGGTTTACAAAATCCTTGTTGCCGTTGTCCAGCAGGCGCTTTTTGCCCTGCTCAAAATCGGCCTTCTGCGCCTGCAATTCAGCCTGCTGGCGGGCAAGCTCTGCCTCGCGGGCGGCCAGTGCGGCCTCGCGGCGTTCAAGCTCGGTCTGGGTATCCGGGGTGGGCTGTGCCATGGAAAGTCCCTCCTGTAAGCATAAGATGTTTTCCTTATGATACCACAAAAATGTGGACAAAAAAAGCACCCGCAGTGCAAAGACTGCGGGTGCAAAGGGGGATGATGAGGAGATTACTTCTTAGCCAGATACTTGCGGATATCAATGGCGACAGCCACGATAATGACAAGGCCCTGAACGATGTAGGTGTAGGAGGAGTTCACGTTCATGAACTGCAGAGCCACCTTCATCAGCTCAAAGACCAGAACGCCGACCAGAACGCCGGGAACAGTACCAACACCGCCGGTGGTGGAAACACCGCCGATGGTGCAGGCTGCGATGGCGTCCAGCTCATAGCCCATTGCGGTGTTGACGGATGCGCCGCCGGACTTTGCAGCCAGCAGGCAGCCTGCCAGACCGAACATGCAGGAAGCCAGGATGTAGATGCGGATCTTGGTGGCGTTGACGTTGACACCGGCCACCTCAGCAGCAGCCTCGTTGCCGCCGATGGCGTACATGTACTTGCCGTGACGGGTCTTGTTGTACAGGAACCAGAAGCACCCGGCCACGATCAGAGCGATCCAGATCAGCACAGGCACACCGATGATGGTGTTGGAGGCCAGAGAGGTGAAGTTTTTGTTCAAAGAGCCGATGGGGGTACCGCCGGTGTACACCAGGCAGATACCGTAGACCACCTGCTGCATACCCAAGGTAGCAATGAAGGGCTGCACCTTCAGGTAGCTGACCACCAGACCATTGCACAGACCCACGATGGCGCAGATGGCAATGACCAGAATGAACACCACCGGGGTGGACAGGGTGGGCATATTGGGGTAGAACTTGCCGGAAGCGCCTTCGGTCTGCGCAAAAATGCAGGCCAGACATGCGGCAAAACCAGCCAGACGACCGGCCGACAGGTCGTTGCCGGTGGTGATCAGGCAGCCGGAAATGCCCAGCGCGATGATGTAGCGGATGGACACGTTCTTGAACAGGTTGATCATGTTGGTGCCGGAGAAGAAGTTGGGGTGCATGATGCCAACGATCAGAGTGATGGCCAGCATCATCATGATAATGGCGTTGTTGCTGAGCCACTTGCCCACAGCCTTGCCATTCAATTTTTTGGTAGCTTCCACGATAGACAGCCTCCTTAATTACTGATTTGCCGCAGCTGCGTCAGGTGCGGTCTCGAACTGGGTAGCCAGCGCCATGATGTTCTCCTGCGTGGCATCCTTACCGTTGATAAAGCCGGTGATACGGCCATCGCACATGACCATGACACGGTTGGACATACCGATGATCTCGCTCATTTCGGAGGAAATCATGATAATGCTCTTGCCCTGCTTGGCCAGATCGGCGATGATGCAGTAAATTTCATACTTTGCACCGACGTCGATGCCGCGGGTAGGCTCGTCCAGAATGAGCACATCGGGGTTGTTGGCAAGCCAGCGGGCGATCAGCACCTTCTGCTGGTTGCCGCCGGAAAGGCTCTTGATCTGGGTCTTGGGGCTGGGTACCTTGATGGCCATCTTTTCCTTGTTGGTAGCCACCAGATCCAGGATCTTTTTGTTGTCCAGCATGATGGGGCCCTTGCGCAGGGCGTCCAGAGAAGCGATGGAGATGTTATCGGCAACGCTCAGCACGCCCAGAATGCCGGTAGCACGGCGGTCCTCGGTCAGCAGAGCAACGCTCTTGCGGATGGCATCGCGGGGTTGCTTGATGTTGACCTCTTCGCCCTTGATCCACACCTTACCGGAGGTATGGGCACGCAGGCCGAAGATGCCCTCCATCAGCTCGGTGCGCTGTGCGCCCACCAGACCGGCAACGCCCAGAATTTCGCCCTTTTTCAGCTCAAAGCTGCAATGGCGGAAGGAGCGGGGATGGATGGAGGTGAAGTCCTCCACCTTCATCATGACCTCGTCCGAGGGCACGTTCTCCAGCGGGGGGAACAGGTTGGACAGCTCACGGCCGACCATCTTTGCAATGATCTCTTCCTTGGTCATGTTGGCAACGTCCCACTTGCCGATGTACTGGCCATCGCGCATGATGGTGACTTCGTCTGCGATCACCTTGATCTCGTCCATCTTGTGGCTGATGTAGACCAGAGCAACGCCCTGCTCCTTCAGATCCCGCATGATGCGGAACAGGCTCTCGACCTCGTTCGCGGTCAGAGAAGAGGTGGGCTCGTCCAAAATCAGCACCTTACAGTTGGCGGAAACGGCCTTGGCGATTTCCACCATCTGCATCTGGGCGATGCTCAAAGAGCCCAGCTTTGCATGGGGGTCGATGTCCAGCTTCAGTTTCTTCAGCAGTTCATCGGTATCTTTGTACATTTTGGCATGGTCCACAACAGTGACGATGCCGTATTTCTTGGTGGGGTAGCGTCCCAGCCAGATATTCTCGGCCACGGTACGGGCCGGAATGGGCTGCAGCTCCTGATGCACCATGGCGATGCCGCGGTCCAGTGCATCCAGCGGGGTGGGGATGGTTACCTTCTGCCCCTCGTATTCGATCTCGCCCTCGTCCATCTTGTAAATGCCGAACATACATTTCATCAGAGTGGACTTACCGGCGCCGTTTTCGCCCATCAGAGCCATGACTTTGCCGGGACGGAGTTCCAGCTGTGCATGATCCAGGGCTTTGACACCGGGGAAGGTCTTGACCACGCCTTTCATTACCAGACGGTATTCTGACATTCCGCAAAAGCCTCCTTTTTGGTTGTTTACAGGCGGGCAGTTTTTTTCCAAAATAAGGCGCGTGCGTGGAGACGTTTTCTCGCACGCACGCGCTTTTTAGCTTACATTCAAGCCGTTAAGGCCTGCTGCGCACCTTGCATTGGTTCCGGGAAACTTTGGTCTTACTTAATGTACTGAGAAGCGTTGTCCTTGGTGACCTTGACGTAGTCGACCCAGTAGAACTGCTCCACGTCCTTGCCCTCAACGAACAGCTGGGTAGCCTCGGCAGCCTTGGTAGCCTGACCCACGTCATCGTTCAGAACGGTACCGGTCATGTTGCCGTCCAGAACGTCCTGAACAGCCTCTGTCAGAGCATCGACGCCGACCAGATAGATGTCCTTGCCGACGGTGCGGCCGGCCTGCTGGATGGACTGCAGAGCGCCCAGTGCCATTGCGTCGTTGTTGCAGAAGACGACTTCGATCTTATCGCCGTACTGAGACAGAGCGTTTGCAACGTCCTGCTGAGCGGTGGTCTGATCCCAGTTGTCCAGGTACTCGTACAGGCACTCAACTTCCTTGCCGGCATCGGTCAGAGCCTTGATGGAGTACTCGGTGCGGTACTGAGCATCGATGTTCTCGGGGTCGCCCTTGCACATGATGTAGGTGATCTTGCCATCGCCGTTGATATCGCCCTGGGTATCGGTAGCCAGAATCAGCTCGCCCTGATAAGTACCGGACTGACGTGCGTCAGCACCAACGTAGCAGCACTTGTCTGCGTAGGAGTCCAGAACGCTCTTGTCGGGCTCACGGTTGATGAAGACGATGGGAGTCTCAGAGGGCTTGACGGTATCAACGATGGTCTGTGCGGAAGTGGTCTGCACGGGGTTGATGATCAGCACGTCCACGCCCTGCTGCAGGAAGGTGTTGATCTGCTCGGTCTGGGTGTTCTGGTCGTTCTTGCCGTCCATGATGGTGACGGAGTAGCCCATGTCCTTCAGGTAGCCTTCCAGATCAGCGCGGTACAGGGTCATGAAGTTATCAGCAAACTGATAGATGCAGACGCCGATGTTGGCAGAGCCGTTGGTAGCAGCGGCAGAAGCAGCGGTGGAAGAAGCAACGCTGGAAGCAGCGGTGCTGGTGGAGGAAGAGCCGCCGCAAGCGGTCATAGCAGCGGTAGCGCCCACAACAGCGGAAGCCTTCAGGAAGTCGCGACGAGAAATCATTTTCATAATAGTAATCTCCTTCATTTGTGTGTCACAGCATATTCACAGACGCATTTGTCGCATGCGTCCGTAATCCCTGACAGTATTATACCCTTGTATGGGGGTGTTCCGCAAGAGAATAAGTTCACAATATTGGTGCAAATGTTTTGTTACGTTTCTACAAAAGCGGACCAAAGGTTACAAAATCTTTTCGCGAATTATCACAATTTTTCATGCCGATGCAACCAACATACAAATATGATGAAGGTATGTAAAAAAACATGCTTGAACATGACTGAATGTTGCATGGCTGCTAAAAAAGCGCGAAAAGGGGCGATACATTTCTTGAAAGATATTTTCAGGGATACTACACGGCGGAAAGAAAACGCCTTTTATACACTCTTACCGGAAGGGAAAAACAACACGGGTCGAGAAAAATGTTTACTCCCCGGGTAGGGCGGCACTGTACCTTTATAGTAACAGGACGGGCAGGGCGCAGCGAACGTTTTTGTGGGAGGTGCCCGAAATACGAGCGGCCGTTTTCTGCGTGCCGCGCCAGCCGAAATAACAAAACTGACGAAACTGCGTTGTGCCTTGAAAGTGCGAAATATACGTTTAGGATAATATCTATGAAAAAATACCCGATGACCCCGCAAAAGTGCACACTGTCGGGCACGGCGGGCGGGTGATATCCTGTGTACAGAGCCCGGGACACCGGACGAAAGGAGGAAGAACATCATGGGGCAGACAAAGCCCGCCGCCGGGCTGAAGAGCCTGAACCGCGCCGCCGACACCCTGAGCACCCTGCTGGCGCAGGAGGTGAAGGAGCTGAACGAGCGGCAGAAGGCCGCCCGGCGGGAAAACACCCCCGACCCCGGGATGATGAAGGGGCTGAAGGAGGCTACCGCCGTGCTCAAGGATCTGGCGGGTGTGGTAAAGACCCTGAATGATCAAGGCACAGAGCTGGAAGGAACAGAGTGCGGCGTGGTGCTGCTGCCGCCGGTGGAACAGGAGGAGAGGGAATGAACAGAACCGAGCGGGCAGTCATTGTGTGGAAGCCGCAGCCCCGGCAGCTGGAATTTATGCGCAGACCGGAGCCGGAGGCGCTGTACGGCGGCGCGGCAGGCGGCGGCAAGAGCGATGCACTGCTGATCGAAGCGCTGCGGCAGGTGCACATCCCGCATTACCGGGCGCTGATCCTGCGCAAGACCTACCCACAGCTTTCCGACCTTGTGGATAAGAGCCAGATGTACTACCGCCGGGCTTTCCCGGAGGCGCAGTACAACGCTACCTCCCATGTATGGGTCTTTCCCAGCGGGGCGAAGATCTGGTTTGGCTCCATGCAGTACACCAAGGACCGCACCAACTATCAGGGCAAAGCCTACGATTTTATCGGCTTTGATGAGCTGACCCACTTTGAGTGGGACGAGTACAGCTACATGATGAGCCGCAACCGTCCCACCGGGCCGGGCACCCGGGTGTATATGCGTGCCACCACCAACCCCGGCGGCATCGGTCACGGCTGGGTGAAGGCGCGGTTCATCACGCCTGCCCCACCCGGCACCCCCATTGTGGAAACCGTCACGGTACGCCTGCCGGACGGCACCGACCAGCAGATGGAGCGGGCGCGGGTGTTCATCCCGTCCAGCGTGTTCGATAACCCCGCCCTGCTGGCTAACGACCCCGGGTATCTGGCAAGCCTTGCCAGCCTGCCGGAGGCGGAAAAGCAGGCGCTGCTCTACGGCAGCTGGGACAGCTTTTCCGGGCAGGTGTTCACCGAATGGCGCAACGACCCGGCGCATTATCAGGACCAGCGCTGGACCCACGTCATCGCGCCCTTTGCCATCCCCAAGCACTGGCCCATCTGGCGCGGGTACGACTTCGGTTTTTCCAAGCCCTTTTCGGTGGGGTGGTATGCGGTGGATGAGGAGGGGCGGCTGTACCGCATTAAGGAGCTGTACGGCTGCACCGGACGCCCCAACGAGGGGCTGCGCATCGACCCGGTGGAGCAGGCAAAGCGCATCCGGGAGGCTGAGCAGAACGACCCGCTGCTGCGGGGCAGGGTGATCCACGGAGTGGCAGACCCCGCCATCTTTGACGAGAGCCGGGGCGAGAGCATTGCGGCCATGATGGAGCGCAGCCCGCATTTTCTGCGCTGGCAGCCCGGGGACCACACCCGGTTGGCGGGCAAGATGCAGTTTCACTACCGGCTGCGGTTTGCGCCGGACGGGCGTCCGATGCTGCAGGTGTTCAGCAGCTGCAAGCATTTTATCCGTACCCTGCCCAACCTTGTGTACGATGAGAGCAATGTGGAGGATATCGACACCCGGCAGGAAGATCACATCTACGACGAGTGCCGCTATGTGCTGATGGAGCATCCCATCAGCCCGCCCGAGGCTTCTGCCGCGCCGCCAAGGCCGGACGACCCGCTGGAGCTGCACCGGCAGGCGCGGTTCTACCGCATCTGAAAAAACAGGACAGAAAGGAAAGATTATGGAAGATACAAGAGCAGAAGCTTTGCCCATCGGCGCGGCAGAGGCGGCGGCTGCATTGCAGACGCTGCAGCACTACAAGGCAGGCAAGGCGGCGCTGGACAAGCGCCTGATCGATAACGAGCTGTGGTTCCGCATGGGACACTGGAAAAACTACCGCGACCCGCTGATGCCCGGCAAGGCGCAGCCCTCCAGCGGGTGGCTGTTCAACAGCATTGCCAACAAGCATGCCGATGCTATGGACAACTACCCCGAGCCCATGGTGCTGCCCCGGGCGGCAGACGACCAAGCCACAGCGCAGGCACTTTCCAGCGTACTGCCGGTGGTGCTGGAGCAGGCGGATTACGAGCAGGTGTACAGCGATGTCTGGTGGCGCAAGCTCAAGCAGGGCACCGGCGTTACCGGCATCTTCTGGGATCCGGCGGCGCGCGGCGGGCTGGGCGACATTGCGGTGCGCAGCGTCAACCTGCTCATGCTCTACTGGGAGCCGGGCGTGCAGGATATTCAGGACTCGCCGGATCTGTTCCACCTCAGTTTAGAGGACACCGCCCGGCTGACCGCGCAGTATCCGCAGCTGGCGGGGCACGCCGCCGGGGTGGTGGACGTGCCTCGGTACATCCACGAGGACGGCCAGACCACCGCCAATAAGAGCGTGGTGGTGGACTGGTACTATAAGCGCCCGGACGAGAACGGCAAATTGCGGCTGCACTACTGCAAGCTGTGCAACGGCGTGGTGCTGTATGCCAGCCAGAACGACCCGGCGCTGGCGGCGCGCGGATTGTACGACCACGGCAAGTACCCCTTTGTGTTCGACCCGCTGTTCGTGGAGGAGGATTCTCCCGCCGGGTTCGGCTACATCGACGTGATGAAGGACTGCCAGAATGCCATTGATAAGATGAACCACGCCATGGACGAGAACGTGCTGCTGGCCTCCCGCCAGCGGTATGTGCTCAGCGATACCGCCGGTGTGAACGAGGAAGAATTGGCCGACCTGAGCCGGGACATCGTGCACGTTGTGGGCCGCCTGAACGAGGACAGCTTCCGTCCGCTGCAAACGGCGGGCCTGCAGGGCAACAGCCTGAGCTACCGCAACAGCCGCATTGAGGAGCTGAAGGAAATCAGCGGCAACCGCGACCTGACGCAGGGCGGCACCAGCGGCGGTGTGACCGCCGCCAGCGCCATCGCTGCCTTGCAGGAGGCAGGCAGCAAGCTGAGCCGGGATATGCTCAAGAGCGCCTACCGTGCCTTTGCAAGGCAGTGCTACCTCATCATTGAGCTGATGCGGCAGTTCTATGACGAGCAGCGGGTGTTCCGCATCACCGGGCAGCGCGGCGAGAGCGAATTCGTGCCCTTCTCGGCACAGGGGCTGCGCGCAAAGCCTGTGCCTGCCGTGGGCGGGGTGGAACTGGGCAGCCGGGAGCCTGTCTTTGATATCGTGGTCAGCGCCGCCAAAAAGAGCACCTTCAGCCGCCTGTCCCAGAACGAGACCGCCAAGGAGTGCTACAAGCTGGGCTTCTTTGACCCTGCAAACGCGGATGCTGCCCTTGCGGCGCTGGAAATGATGGACTTTGAAGGGGTGGAAAAGGTGCGTGCCCGGGTGCGGCAGAACGGCACGCTGGCGCAGCAGCTGGTGCAGCTGCAAGGGCAGATGGCAAGACTGACCGCCGCTCTTGCCCAGCAGCCCGGCGGCACCCAAACGGCGCAGGACACCGCCGGTCTGACGGCACAGCTGCCGGTGGCGGCGGCTGCCCGCGCCATGAACTGGAACGGAAAGGAGGTGAAGTGAGATGATCAAGGTATGTTACAGCGAGCTGGACGGCCCCAAGGGGCTGAGCCTGCGGCTGGAAGCCGCCGGTCACGCGGGCTACGCGCCCGCCGGGCAGGATATCGTATGCGCTGGCGCAAGCACCCTGATGCAGGCGCTGGTGTACCTGCTGGCAGGGGAGGAGAGCGCCCGCAGCGATGTATGGGACGAGCCGGAAGGTCCGCGCCTTGCCGTGGCGGTGCAGGCCCCGGTAGCACCGTGGGTGCAGGGTGCGTTTGAGCTGGCCAAGGCGGGCTTTACCCTGCTGGCAGAGCGTTACCCGGACAACCTGCGCTTTGCGGATGTGAGCCGCAGCGGACAGCAGAGCATGATGGACTTGCAGCTGTTTGCGGAGGGCGAAGCCGCCCCCGCGTTGAGCCCGGAGCAGAGCCGACAGGCGGTGGCTGCGGGCACGCTGAAGCCGGAAGCCCCCGCCGCGCAGCCGGAAGCGCCCCGGCAGACCCCGGCAGAGCCGGAGCCGCAGCCGGAAAAGCCCGCACAGCCGGAGCGCCCGGTATTGCCGCCCCTACCGCTGCCGGTGCAGAACACGGTGCGCAGCCTGCACGCCCGCTGGGCGGCAGAGGAAGCCGCCATGCGCCGCAGCCAGCCGGGCTTTGACCTGAAAGCAGAGCTGAAGAACCCGGAGATGCGCCGTCTGATGCAGCTGCCCGGCATGCGGGTGCAGGACGCCTACCGCCTTGCCCACTACGAGGATGCCCTGCGTACCACAGCACAGACCGTGGAGCAGGGCGTGGTGGAGCGGGTGCAGCAGCGCGCCGCGCGTCCGCTGGAAAACGGCCTGCGCCCCGGTGCTGCGGCTTCGGTACGGCCGGACGTAGCCGCCATGACCCGCGCCCAGCGGGAAGCCTTGGAGCGCCGTGTGCTGCACGGTGCACAGATCGAACTTTAACCTGACAGGAGAAAGGAAAAAAGCATGATGAATTTTAACATCCAGCTGTTTGCGGACGCGCAGACCAACACCACCGGCACTATGTCGGTGGAGATGAAGACCTTTTACGAGAAGCGCCTGATCGATCAGGCAGAGCCGCGCCTTGTGCACGACCAGTTTGCGGATTACTACCCTGTGCCCCAGAACGGCGGTAAGACCATCGAATTCCGCAAGTATGACAGCCTGCCCAAGGCCAGCACTCCGCTGACCGAGGGTGTTACCCCCAACGGTCAGGCCCTGAACGTGACCAGCATCACCAGCGACCTGCACCAGTACGGCGGCTGGACTCCGCTGACCGATGTGCTGCAGATGACTGCCATCGACAACAACGTGGTGCAGGCCACCCGCGTGCTGGCAAGTCAGGCCGGCCGCACCATGGACAGCATCACCCGCGATGTGCTGGCGGGCGGCACCAATGTCATCTACGCCCCGAAGCTGAGCGCAGACGGCACCGAGACCGCCGTTACCAGCCGCAAGGCGCTGGACAAGAGCTGCACCCTGACCCCGAAGCTGTTCTTTCAGGCAGCGGCGCAGCTGGGCGCAATGAACGCTGACCCCATCGGTGACAGCTACGTTGCCATCATCCACCCCTATGCGGCCTATGACCTCAAGACCTGCAAGGAGTTCATGGAGGTGCACAAGTACGCCGACCCCGACACCATGTTCCGCGGCGAGATCGGCAAGCTGGGCAACATCCGCTTTATCGAGACCAGCGAGGCCAAGATCTGGAAGGATGATACCTGCCCGGCGGGTCTTGCGGTGTTCGGTACGCTGGTGCTGGGTGCCCACGCCTACGGCGTGACCGAGCTGGAGGGCGGCGGCCTTGAGCACATCGTCAAGCAGCTGGGCTACGGCGACGACCCGCTGAACCAGCGCGCCTCTGTGGGCTGGAAGGGGATGCGCGCCGCCGAGCGTCTGGTGGAGCAGTACATGGTGCGCATCGAGAGCGTGTCCAGCTACTCCGCCACCGCTGCCGCCAACTAAGGAGGTGCCCATGGCTGAAAAGAATGTGCGCATCCGGCTGTTCAAGGACAACAGCCGCTACAAGGGCGATCTGTTCGTCAGCGTCAACGGCGTGAACTACAAGATCCGCCGGGGCGTGGAAGTGGAGGTGCCGCCCGCTGTGGCCGAGGTGCTGGAGCACAGCCAGCGTCAGGACGAACTGACCGCTGCCCGCATTGCCGCTGCGGAGAACGCGGCGCAGTAAAAACAACGCTGCCCGGCTGGGAGAAATGCCCCCGGCCGGGCTTTTTATAAAAAGGATGTGATGAGATGACCATAGGAGAGGCTTTGGAGCGTGCCGAGCAGCTGCGCCCCAACTGCCGCATTGAGACCGAGACCCGGCTGCAATGGCTGCGGGAGGCAGATGCCCTGCTGCGCACAAAGCTGTTTGACCGCGCTGCCGCCGGGGCGTTTGATGCCGTGGGCGCAGACCGTCCGTGGGAGCAGCCGGTGCAGGACGACCAGACGCTGCTGGCACCGCCGCCCTTTGATGCCCTGTACCCGCACCTGCTGTGTGCGCAGATGGATGCCGCCTTGGGCGAGACCGACCGCTACGCCGGGGAGCAGGCGCAGTACAACGCCCTGTATGCAGAGCTGGCGGTCTGGCTGCGGCAGAACTACCCGCCTCGCAGCCGGGCGCAGTGGCGCTGGTAAGGGGGTGAGACGATGGTACTGGCAGACAGAATGCGGCTTGCCAACACCCGGCAGCTGCTGCGGGCCTTTGGCGGCCTGAATGAGACCTACGGCTGCTCGGAAGCAGAGTACAGCGCCGGAGTGAACTTTTCCACCCGGGATTTTCCCGCCCTGAGCACCCGCACCCCGCGCCGCAGACTGCGGGCACTGACCGGGCTGAACGGGATGTACCACCTGAATGGTCTGCTGACCGTCTGCGGACGGGATGTCGTTTATACCCCGGACGATGCCGCCGTCCCGGCGGTGACGAAGCAGGACGCCGTGACCGATGGCCGCAAGGCGCTGGTGGGCATTGGCACAAAGATCCTGATCTTCCCGGACAAGCTGGCCTTTGATACGGCAGACGGCAGCGTGACCGCACTGGGAGCACTGTGGACGGCGGCGGGCAAAAGCGTGACCTTTGCCCCCTGCGATGCCGCAGGCAAGACCTATCAGGTGGAGGCCTTTGGCCGGGACGAGCCCGCCGACCCGGCAGACGGACAGCTGTTTTTAAAGGTAGAGGATGCCGACCATCCGTGGCGGTACGACAGCACGCTGGAGATGTACAGCAAAAACTCTGGCAGCTGGGCGGCCATCCCGCTGGAATACTGTCGCATCACGGCGGCAGGGCTGGGCAACTTGTTCCGGCAGTGGGACACTGTGACCGTGCAGGGTGCAGCCGCCGAAGCGGCGGGGCAGAGCCCGGAACTGAACGGAGACCAAATCGTGTATGACGTGGGCGAGGACTGGCTGCGGGTGCGCTGCACCCCACAGGGCGAGTATTTCTACGGCACACTGGTGCAGAACGCCGCCGCCGCCCAGTGGCAGAGCATGGACGGAAAACAGCGCCGCAGTGTGGAAGCTGCGCAGACGGTATCCATGGAGCGCCGGGTGCCGGAACTGGATTTTGTGACCGAGTGCGACAACCGGGTGTGGGGCTGCAATAGCAAGGAGAACGTTATCTACGGCTGCAAGCTGGGCGACCCTACCAACTGGTTCAGCTACCGGGGCATCGCCGCGGATAGCTACGCCGTCACTGTGGGCAGCGATGGAGCCTTTACCGGGGCGGCTTCCTGCATGGGCTATGCGCTGTTTTTTAAAGAGAATACCCTGCACAAGCTGTACGGCTCCAAGCCTTCGGATTTTCAGCTTTCCAGCCTGCGCTGCCGGGGCGTGGCAAAAAACGCCGCCCGCAGCCTGTGCGTGCTGAACGAGACACTGTATTATCTCTCGCCGGACGGCGTCATGGCGTGGGACGGCAGTCTGCCCACCAAGGTGTCCGGTGCGCTGGACGCCGCAAAGCTTGCCAACGTGCAAAGCGCCGTGGGCGGTGCGCTGGATGGCCGGTACTACCTGCACATCTCCCGTGAGAGTGCACGTCTGCTGGTCTACGATACTGAGAAGGGACTGTGGAGCGAGGAGGACGTCTGCTCCTGTGATATGACCAGCACCGGCGGGCAGCTTTATCTGTGGGACGGGCAGGCGCTGTGGGCGGCAGACCCCACCCGCGAGCCGGACTGGCAAACCACCGACGGCGTGGAAACGGACATCCCCTTTGAGCTGGTCACCGGCGATGTGGGGCTGGACGGCACCGAGCAGCGGTATCTCTCCCGGCTGACCCTGCGTCTGGACGCTGAACGCACCAGCACAGTAGAAGTGGCAGTAAGCTATGACGGCGGCGCGTGGGAGACGATAGCCTCTCTTGCCGCCCAAGGCAGCCGCCGCAGCTGTGATCTGCCCTTTGTGCCCCGGCGGTGTGGGTCGCTGCGGCTGCGGCTGCGCGGCAAAGGGCAGATCACCCTGCGCAGCCTTGTGCGCACCATCGCCCCGGCAAAGGGAAAATTATGGGAGGAGGATGCCTCATGGCAAGCATGAACGGCCTGAGCAAGCTGGGCCTGCCCAAGCTCAGCGATAACATGGACCCGGAGGATGCCCGGGCACTGCGCAGCTATCTGTACCAGATGCAGGAGCAGCTGCAGTATGTACTGACCAATCTGGATACGGAAAATATGTCCGACACCCTGCGCAGCAAGCTGCAGGGATTATAAGAAAGGAGAATTTTATGGCATCCAAAAAGAAGGAGGAGCTGCTGCAGCCGGATGTGCAAACGCAGGCACAGCCTGCCGCGCAGCCCACTTACAGCACCGAGGGGCTGAACAGCCGCGCCGATGTGGAAAAGGCCATGGCAAACGCCAGCTACCGCCCCAGCCAGCAGGTGACTGATGCTGCCGATGCCCTGAAGCAGTGGCAGCAGAACCGCCCCGCAGACTACCAGAGCAGCTATCAGGAAAGGATCAACGAGCTGCTGGGGCAGCTGCTGGAGCGGGAGAATTTTCAGTACAACTACACCCGTGACCCGCTCTACCGCCAGTATGAGCAGCTATATACCCAGAACGCCCACAACGCCAGTGCGGATGCGGCGGCGCAGGCGGCAGCCCTGACCGGCGGCTACGGTTCCAGCTATGCCACCAGTGCGGCGCAGCAGGCTTATCAGCAGCAGATCGGCGGGCTGTCCGCTGCCATTCCCACGCTGTACAGTCTGGCGCTGGATACCTACCAGAGCGGCGGCGAAGAACTGGTGAACCGGCTGGACCAGCTGAACGGACAGGAGCAGAACGCCCAGACCCTGTATGACCGTCAGCTGCAGGACTACTACACCCAGCTGCAGCAGAAGGGCGAGGCCTACAACGACGCCTACGCCAAGGACTACGGCCTGTATCAGGAGCACCTGAACCGGCTGGACACCCTGCACGGCTACTACACCGCGCAGGAGCAGGCGCAGATCAATCAGCGCCAGCAGGCCTTTAATAATATCATGACCGTGCTGGGCATCATCGGGGATGTGGTACAGCTGGCCATCAGCGGCACCACCGGTCTGGGCAGTCTGGCGGGCAGTCTGATGAACACCGGGTACAACATCTACGCCGGCAACCGCGCCTACGAGGCCGAGCGCGCCGACACCCAGTGGAGCCAGCAGATGCAGGAGAAGCAGCGTCAGGACGCACTGACCCAGCAGCAGTACGACAACACCGCCAGCGAGCGCGCCTATCAGGATGCGCTGAAGCAGCAGGCCTTCAACAATAACGTGACCACCCAGAAGCTGAACATCGCCAAGGGCGAGTGGGCACTGAAGCAGGCTAACGCCCAGCAGAAGGCCGCACAGGCCGCCAGCAGAGCAGCGACTGCGGGCACAAAGTCCGGCAGCTCCAGCAGCGGAAAGGCCACCGGCAGCAGCGGCTCTGCTTCCGGTGGCAGCGGCTCTGCTTCCAGTGGCAGCCGCAGCGCCGTCAGCGCCGGAGTGCCCTACACGGCAGCGCTGTTGCACAGTCAGGGCAAGAGCGATGTGGCCATCACCTCCGCCCTGCGGCAGGAGGGCTATACCCCCGCCCAGATCGCAAAGATTTTACAGGAGATGAATAAATAAGAGAAAAGGCACCCCGGCAAAGCAGCTGCTTTGCCGGGGTGCCGTATTTTTATAGTATCCTGCCAAAAGAAAAAGTCCGCTGTTCAAAACAGCGGACTTTTTGGTGGGGTGCCCAGTGGGACTCGAACCCACGGTCTCCAGATCCACAATCTGGCGCGTTAACCGACTACGCTATGGGCACCACATAGATGCGCCCGAAGGGACTCGAACCCCCGGCCCACTGCTTAGAAGGCAGTTGCTCTATCCACCTGAGCTACGGGCGCACGTTGTTATCCCAATGGGTTCCTTTATGGCGGCAGTTCTGTGTCGGCACAGGCTGCGAGAGAAATAATACCATACCCATCGCATTCTGTCAAGGAAAATCTGAAAAAAGTTTCAACTTTTTTGCGCCGCGGGCAAAAAAGAACGCTTCTGCGCGCACAAAGCTGCCTTACAGCAGCCACATTCCGGCACAGCCCAGCGCAAAGCCCAGTGCAAAGCCGCACACCACGTCCCGCACATGATGCACCCCGGTGAGCACCCGCAGGCAGCAGATGAGCAGGGCAATGCCCACCATCACGCAGCCCGCAGCGGGGTAGAAATACAGCCACACCGCCGCCAGCACGGCGGCGCTCAGCGCGTGGCGGGAGGGCATGGAGTGCCCCCGGCTCTCCTTTGCTACCAGCGGGGTAAAGCCGGGCTGCTCGTAGGGGCGGGGAAAGTGCAGCCGACTGCGCAGCAGCGTGCCGCCCCAGAACACCAGCCCCGGCACAAAGACGGAACGGGCGATGAGCACCATAAAGTCCAGCGCGGCCTGCTTCTGGGTGAGGAACAGCCGCGAGAGCCGGACGTTCAGCAGGCACAGCAGCACCGGATAGCACACAAAGGGCACCAGCGGCAGCCACCGGTCCAGAAAAACGACCAGCCGTTTTACAGCCGGGTGGTCGCTGAACCAGTGATAGATGGGCTTATACTGTTCTGCGGTCAAAGCAGGTCACCTCCTGTCGGGGCGGACATCAAAAGCAGGTATCCAGATAGTTTTCAACATCAAAGGGCTCCGGGGTGGAATCCTTGCGCAGGTACAGCGGGTGGTGCGGGTGCCCCTTTTTGCTGCGCTTGCCAAAGGTGACCCACGGAATCTCCCGCTCCCGCGTCAGGGCTACCATCTCCCGCATCAGGCCGGGTAGGTAGTCCCGCTTTTCGATCAGGGTGCCCCACGCCGCCCACATGGTAGGCTCGGTCTGCGCCAGCACGGCCTGCAGCCAGCGCAGGTTTTCATCGCACAGGGCGCGGTCGGGGGTCTTATCCATATCGTTGGGGTCGGTGGCACGCTGGGGGTAAACGTTGAACATGATCCAGCTGTCAAAGCCGTTGGCGGCGGCCAGACGCTCCACACTTTTTAAGGTGGGGTCCAGCGCGCCGGGCTGGGCGGTGCTGGGGTTGATGCCGATGCACACCAGCGGGTGCCTGCCCACCCG
>ERZ1694701.225-NODE-225-length-35787-cov-29.689886_pt1 | contig 35787 bp, 20 predicted proteins | sample MGYA00581721_ERZ1694701 | MGnify/ENA primary metagenome ERZ1694701 (study PRJEB42213, sample SAMN07424528) | human gut metagenome | biome: ENVO:00009003; feature: ENVO:2100002; material: ENVO:00002003 | host: Homo sapiens | place: USA | collected 2014 ...
GAGCCTTTGAACAGATCGCCGGCAACCTGTGATTTTCGACGTATGAAGCGGAATTTCTTACGCCGAAACTTACGCCAAAACTTACGCCAAAACTTACGCCAATCACCCGGTAAGTGGCGTAGATTTGCGTAGAAAAGCGTGGATCGTGCAAAAACGGAGAATCTGGAAAAATCGGCTTGTGGCCTTGATAATTCTACAAAAGTCTACGTTTTCCGATATTCGTGATTCGGCTCCAAAAGTGTGGTTTGGAAGGGCGGTATGTACTAAGCCGTACCAGTCTTTCTTAATAAGATACGCCAGAGAGGCGGAACTTCTCTTCGGAGAGGTTCCGCCTCTTTTTGTGTATACCCCGCACCCCTGCTGCCCACCCTAACAGCAACGGAAAGGTGGTGGCTTCATGTCCGGCAAACGGGTGCTGGCGGTATATGCCGCCTTACTGCTGGGGTTTGCGGTGGTGCTGTGCCGGTTGTATCTGCTGGCGCTGCACCCCGCCTATGCTGCGCGGGCGGCGGCGCAAAGTACAGTCACCTTACAGTTGCCCGCCCGGCGGGGCAACTTTTATGATGCGCAGGGGCGGCTGCTCACCGGTCTTGAGGAGCGCTGGCAGGTGGTGTGCTTTCCCGGGCAGGGCAATTACGACCGGCTGTATGCCTGTACCGATGCCGCCGGACAGGCGCTTTTGTACCGTAGCCGCAGCCGCGCCGCCCCGTTTTTGCTGGAGGTGAACTGCGACCCCACTCGTCTTGGTCTGACCGGTTACCCCACCGCCCGGCGGTATGCCGCAGTGCCGCTGTGTCAGCATCTGCTGGGCTATCTGGATGGCACGGGTCATGGCGCTGCCGGGCTGGAAAAGGCATTGGACGCCGTGCTTTCCGGCACAGGGGAGCACAGCAGCCTTGTCTGCGCCGTGACGGCGCAGGGCACGCTGCGCACCGGAGAAACACCTAAGCTTTTGCAAGCCGACAGCGGGGCGCTGGGGGTGCAGCTGACCATCTCCCGTCCGGTGCAGCGGGCGACGGAGGCAGTGGCAGCAAGTACCATGACAAACGGCTGCATTCTGGTGTTGGATACCGCCACAGCGGCGGTGCGCGCCAGCGTCAGCGTGCCGTGCTACGACCCGGAGCGCCTTGCCGACAGTTTGCAAGCAGAGAACAGCCCCTTTTTGGACCGGGCGCTGCAATGCTACGCGGTGGGGTCAGTGTTCAAGCCGGTGCTGGCGGCGGCTGCACTGGAAGCGGGCTTGCAGCCGGTTTTCGAGTGTACCGGCGCGGTGGTAGTGGATGGACAAATTTTTCGCTGCGCGGGCGGAGTGCCGCACGGGCAGGTTGACCTTGCTGCTGCGCTGGAAAAAAGCTGCAACGGCTATTTTATCCGTCTGGGGCAGCAGCTGGGTGCAGAAAGCTTGCTGGATGCCGCCAAGGCTTTCGGCTTTGGGCAGAGCCTGCCGCTGGCAGAAGGGCTTGCCTCCGAGGCTGGCCAGCTGCCCACCCCGCAGGAACTGGCGCAAAGCGGCCAGCTGGCTAATTTCAGCTTTGGGCAGGGCAGTCTGCTGGCAACACCTATGCAGGTGGCGGCGCTGTTCAACACCCTTGCAGCGGACGGCGTATACCGCGCTCCCTATGTGCTGCAAGCCACGCTGGACGAGACCACCGGGCAGCCGGTGGAGCCCCTTAGCCACCCTCGGGGACGGCGGGTGCTCCCGGCACAGAGCGCAGCGCTTTTGCGTGCCATGCTGGTACAGGTAGTGCAGCAGGGCACCGCGCAGGATGCCGCCGGGCTTTCCGGTGGGGCGGGCGGCAAGACCGGCACCGCCCAGACCGGGCAGTTCACACCGGAGGGCGCCGAGCGCTGCAACCTGTGGTTTGCGGGGTTCTGGCCGGCAGAAAAGCCCCGCTATACCATTGTGGTATTGCAGGACGGTGCGATCCACACTGCGTACTCCGGTGCGGATATCTTTGCGCAGGTCTGCAACGCGCTGGAAGCGGCGGGATAAATGCGCGGATTCTACTTGCAATTTTGGCTTTGTTATGCTACTATATAGTTGTATTTTTGCGTAGTTTTCCGTATTTACAAATAAAAGGAGCGTTACGATTCATGTCTGTTATCGAAATTGTTGGCGGTGCCATTCTGCTGGTGGCTTCGCTGGTCATCGTTTTCCTCACCCTCATGCAGCACACCCACGGTCAGGGTCTGTCCGGTGCCATCAACGGCAGCGTGGGCGGTGCCAACAATGCGCGACTGACCCCGGCAGACCAGATGCTGGCTAAGGTCACCCGCATTGCAGGCGTGGTGTTCTTTGTGGTCGCTATTCTGGCCTGCCTGTTTGCAGGCCGTCTGGCAGGCTGAGAAGGCGTTGCAGCCCCGTGAACGGACGGGGCTGTTTTTCTGTGCAGAAAAAAGTGCGGGCAGCCGGTTCTGCGGGCTGCCGCCAAGAGGGGACAGGGAAAGGTGCCCGTCCCAAGGCAGGGCTGTGCTCCGCAGGAGATGCACGGCCACGGAAGTGAAGGAGAAAATATTTTATGGCAATGCGCGATAAAATTGAGCACGCGATCCAGAATCAGCCGTGCACCGTAAAGGATCTGAAGAATAAGTTCGGTGGGGATCGCGGCGCAGACCGCAAGGTGATGGAGGCTGTGGACCAGCTGGTGCACGAGGCTGTCATCTGCCAGCGGCAGGGCGTGTTCTTCACCGTGCGCAGCGGCCGTGCCGACAAGGCACTGCTGTGCAAGGTGGTAAAGCTGGGCAAGAATTTTGCCTTTGTCATGCTGGAGGACGGCACCAGCGATATCTTTATCCCCGGCCGGTTCACCCGCGGCGCAATGCCCGGCGACAAGGTGCTGGTGGAAAAGTTTGCACATCCCCGGGTAGAGGGCAGTGATGAAGGCGAGATCCTTGCTGTTCTGGAAGAGAAAAATTCTCTGGTGGGCACCATGCACCGCATGGAGGGCCGCCTGAAGTTTGTGCCGGACGATTGCCCCGCCATCTCCATGCAGGTCATGCGGGACTGCGAAGGTAGTGCCAAGGACGGCGACAAGGTTGCAGTGGAGATTTTGCTGCGCGGCAACCGTCAGGAGGATCACCGCGTAGGCGTTGCCATGCGCTTTGGCAGCTGCGACGAGGCCAAGCGCTGCGCAAAGGCACTGCTCTACGCACAGGATATCCGCAACCGCTTCCCGGACAAGGTGCGGGACGAGGCCAAAAAGCTGGACAACGCCGAGGTGTCCGCTGCGGACTGCGAGGGCCGTATGGACCTGCGCGCCCTGCCCATCTTTACCATCGACAGCGCCGAGACCAAGGACATCGACGATGCTATCAGTCTGACCAAGACCCCGGACGGCGGCTTTGAGCTGGGCGTGCACATTGCGGATGTTTCCAACTATGTCAAGCCCGGCTCCGAGCTGGACAACGAGGCCTTTAACCGCGCTACCAGCGTCTACTACGCCGATCAGGTGGTACCCATGCTGCCCAAGCAGCTGTCCAACGGCATCTGCAGCCTGAACGAGGGCGTGCTGCGGCTAGCTTTCTCCTGCCTGATGCGGCTGGATAAGGACGGCAACCTGACCGACTACCGCTTTGTCAAGTCCGTCATTCGCAGCCGGGTCAAGGGCGTGTATTCCGAGATCAACGCACTGCTGGCCGGTAGCACCGATGACGAATTGACCGGTAAGTACCACGAGGTACTGGCGCAGCTGCCTGCCATGAAGGAGTTGTACGGCCACCGTGCCCGTCTGCGCAAGGAGCGCGGCTGCATGGATATCGAGAGCGGCGAGGTAAAGCTGATCCTGGACGAGGACGGCCACTGCATCGACGTGAAAAAGCGCACCTCCGGCGAGAGCGAGGCCATGATCGAGGAATTCATGCTGCTGGCAAACCAGTGCGCTGCCCACTTTGCCCGCGTGAAGCAGATCCCCTTTGTGTACCGTGTGCACGAGGAGCCCAACGCCGAAAAGCTGGAGCGCTTGCACGGGTTGCTGCAGGCCTGCGGCGTCAACGACCACTTTGCCAAGGATGTGCCCACCCCCAAGGAGCTGAGCGCCATTCTGGAGGGTGTGCGCGGCACGGCCTACGAGCAGATCATCAATGTTGGTATGCTGCGCTGTATGTCCAAGGCTGTGTACGAGGAAAAACCCAAGGGACACTACGGTCTGGTGTTGCAGGACTATGCCCACTTCACCAGTCCCATCCGCCGCTACCCGGACTTGGCCATCCACCGCATCATGACCGCCCAGCTCAAGGGCACGGACAAGGACACCATGATCCTGCGTTACAGCGAGTTTGCCGAGGACGTCAGCAAGCAGGCCAGCGAGCGCGAAGTCATCGCCATGCAGATCGAGCGCAAGGCCGAGGACTGCTATAAGGCCGAGTATGCACGCCGCCATCTGGGCGAGTGCTACGAGGGCCGCATCTCCGGCGTGACCCAGCGCGGCCTGTTCATTGAGCTGGAAAACGGCGTGGAGGGCTTTGTACCCGCTTCCAGCCTGACCGCTACCGGCACCATGCTTACCGAGGGCGTGCGCCTTTCCGACCCCGTTTCTGGCAAGAACTGGAATCTGGGCGATACCATGATGATTACCATCGTGCGCGCAGACGTCAATCTGGGCAAGATCGACTTTGAGGTCGCCCCGGAAAGCGCAAAGCAGTAACCTTATCATAAAACAAAAACAGACTGCCCCCGAAGCAGATCGCGTAAGACCGCGCTGCTTCGGGGGCAGTTTTTTGCAATTCTTAGGATCTCCGCAAAAGAAAATGCCCGCCTGAAGACCAGACGTGCGGTAAATCGACATGGAAAAGATCAAAGCGGATGCTTCCCGAAAAATTGCTGGGCAATTCCATCCAGTTGTGCGGTGATCTGCCGGAAATCCTGATTGAGATCCAAGGTGCGTGCACCGATCTGGTTGCCGCCTAAGTTGAAGAGACAATTCGGCGTGATGGCTTCCTGCGTTTTGGCGTAGACCAGCAGCCCGGAAACGTTTCCGGTATGGGCAGCGTCCTGATTTTTGACATAGGTGTAGATCTGGTAGAGGTTGGCAGAATGCAAGGTCTCTTTGTTGAAAAGCTGCTGCAATGTCTGGCTGTAATACTTGGCATCCAAAATCAGAATTTTTTCATGGAAACGCAGAAAAATATCGGTTTGCATGGCGGGGAGAAACCGCAGCATGGCAGCATCGTGCCCTCCTACAAGATCCCATTTGACCTGTGCAGCTTTAACTTCGGTAAGATAGGTGTGGTGCTTTCGGTAATATTCCAGAATAAAGCGTTCGTACAGCTTTGCCATGCGTTCATCCAAAAATGCTGTCATTTTATAGCTGCCGTTTTCGGTGGTCTGCAGCATATCGTGCAGCACGAAATAGCAGAGATTCAGTAGCATCTCGTAATTTTGATTGCTCCGCTGATAATGTAACTGCTTCCATGGGATTTGAGAGGGAAGCAGTACAGAAACTGTGTCCAGAAACAGAAGCACTTTCTTCAATTCCACCTTGCGCGCAGCAGAAACATTCTCGTCCCGAAGCAGCACTTGCAGGGTGGTTTTCAGGATCTGGTTATACAGGTTGTCCTCCGAAAGCTCGTCAAAGGTACAGGCGACCTGGGGCTTATGCTGGATGCGGGCCTTAATGGTCTGCGGAAGATCCAACTTTCCCCGCAAAACCGACCGGGTCTCACTTCGGGAAACATATTCCCGATAAAGCCCCTGCTTCAGCTGCCGGGAAACGCCCTTTGCAAGGATAGCGGCAAACAAATCGTCGATGTGCTCAAACTTTTCCGAGGCAATGCACTGATAATCCTGCTGCTGCAGCACCTGATAGGCGTAGGAGAGCATATAGTAGATGTTCTGGATAAAGATCCCTTTGTCAGTCGTCATTGAAAACACCACGCAGATTTTCTTCCCAACGATGCAGCTTGTCGGGCGCATCGAACCAGTATTCTGCCAGCGTAGGGAGAAGGTCAAATTCCACCACAGAGCGCATCCAATCAGCGGTGCAGGCGGCAGGGTCGGCCAGACAGAAGTAGCTGTGACCAATACGGAAGCCGGAACCAAGGGAGGCATCTGCAGTAATCTCCCGGTTCAATGCCTTGACCTGTTCCACCAGAGCATTGAAGGTTTCATTGTTAAGCGCAGATTGATAGTTCTGGAATCCCTCGGAGGTGAACGCCGGTTCCATTTCAAAGAAACTGAACCGTCTGCGCAGCGCATAGTCGATCATAGCGAGACTCCGGTCGGCAGTATTCATCATGCCAATGATGTAGAGATTTTCCGGGACATAGAAGGGCATCCCATTATAGGCCAGAGTGATCTTTTCACCCCGGTGGTCGCTTTCAATCAGCATCATCAGCTCGCCGAAGATCTTGCTCAGGTTGCCCCGGTTGATCTCATCGATGAGGAAAAAGTACTCCCGGTCAGGGTCGTTGGAAGCCTTCTGGCAGAAGCGGTAAAATACACCCTCGGTCAGTTTGAAGCCGGAGCCATCCGGTCGGTAGCCCAGCATGAAATCCTCGTAAGAGTAATTCTGATGGAACTGTACGAACTCTACCCGGGAAGAATCGGCTTGGCCCATCATGGAGTACGCCAGCCGTTTGGCGGCGTAGGTCTTTCCAACGCCGGGTGCGCCTTGCAGAATAACATTCTTTTTGCGGCGCAGTAGAGAGACCAAAACGTCATAGCGTGGTTCGCTCAGAAATACGTTGTTCAGAAAATCTGATTTTGTATAAGCGTTCGATGCTATCGAACGGACAGGTGCTGGATTTTCTTCCCGGATGAGGTCCAGAATAAAGTTGTATTCTCCTTCCGAAAGCTTGAACAGGCTTCCATTCTGTTGTACAAAAAACTCCATCTTTTCCAGTTCCGGACAATCTTTCAGAGTGGAGTATTCAATGGGGGATATTAGATTTTCGATCTTTTCAAAATAAAGTTCTTTTCCGTTATTTTCTTGTGTGATTTTTGCAAGAGCAACTACTTTTTTAACGGGGTTGGCCTCGTAGCAGATGACGGGATCACCTGCCTTAGCATCCAGAATATTCTGAAAGATCCGCCGCTTATGACCGCTTTCGTTGTATAATGTATACGATTGTTCTTCACCGACTTTGAGATCGGAAAACTGCCAGATTTTTGGACTTGCGGTCAGCCACCAGTAGTGGCGGGGAGAAGTAGAGTCTTTTTCAGAAGAAACGGCATAAAGGGGAATATGAGAAAGGTCAGTTTTTTTCAGGGCTTGAATAAGCTCATCCCGCAAACGCCAAATATAAGAGCCGTCTTCTTTGGAATCTGCGCTTTTGCCGGTATACAGAACCGGCCACCAGCGGGAGTTTTCGCTGTCGCGCGGCATGAGGGGACAATTTGTCTTTTCAACGACCCTTCGTGCAAGGCTGGAAGAACCCATATTGTAGAAGCCGGCAGCTTCACCGTACTTGATCGCAAGCTGCTTGCAGGTGGCTTGACCACCATAATCCAGCATACATTTCATAATGCGGAGCGCATTCTGTGTAAAGACAGACGGGTCGTTCAGCAGACGGATCCACTGCTCTGTAGTAATGCCCGGATCATAGTCTGCTTTGCTGGGAAACCACTCGGATTCCTTCTGAGCGACTGTCTGTTCCTGAAGATAATAGCGGCTCAGATAAAAGCCCAGATCAATGGCAGCAATATTCCAGTGTGTGTCGGGCCAGTATTTCCCGGCAGGGGCTGCATCAATGGCGCTGCGGATCATCTGGGTGACGGCAGTATTTTGGCTCAGCGCTGCCCGCAGTTCATCATAAAGACGATAGCTGTTCAGCAGAGAGTCGATGGAACCATCCCGTTTGGGTGGTGCGTCAAAGTTTAATTCTTTTGCGATATCACGGGATACGGCATACCGATAGGCATAATATTTATCCGGGAACTGAAGCCACAGATAGACGCTGATAGCACTGGTGTTCTGGTAGTGGTTGTTCCAGCTGCCATCGTTGTATTTTATGCGCAGGGATTCGGCAGCAGCTTGAAATGCGGCGATGCGCTGAGAAAGCCCGATGGATTCATCAAACAGACTGCGGAACATAGCGCGGGTGGCTTCACAGTCTGCTGCTGCGAAATTCAGGATCATCGCGCGGGGATAGGCATAGCCGGTGTCCAGAAGCGAAAAGACCTTTGCAGTGGCTTCCTTGAACATTCCGCCAAAATCTGCCGCGTCAATATTCCAGTGGTCGTGGAATTGTTGTGCAGCTTCCCATTTGAAATCTTCTCCATGAAGCCAGTGCTGTGAAAAATAGGCCTGGTATCCGCGCAAAACAGGCTCCAGCTTTGCATGATCGATCATAGCTGCTCCCTCCAAAAATCAAAAAGTCTTTAAGATATTGTACCACGATAAAAGTAGAAACACCATATTCCGGCAAAAGAAAATGCCCGCCTGAAAACCAGACGGGCGAATGACTGTCACTTTGCTGCAATTTTTCTCTGATTCTTCGCCAAAACGCAGAAAATGCGGAAACCGCTTGATTTGCGTAGGTTTCCGTACTAGAATGGAAACCAGAAAGAAAACTTTGGTTTCCGGAAGGAGGATGCTCATGCAGGAAAAGCTCGATGCGCTGGTGCGCACGCAAGCCATGCAGTTGTTCCGTCAGCAGGGATTGCATTTTACCATGCAGCAGGTGGCAGAGCCGCTGCACATCAGCAAAAAGACCATCTACACCGTTTATCCCTCCAAGGAGGCGCTTTTGCTGGATATGGTAGACCACGCCTTTGCGGACATCCACCGCTGCAAGCAGGAAATTCTGGCAGGCAGCGGTACTTTGCAGGAAAAACTCCGGGCAGTCATCATTGTTATGCCGGATGAGTATGCCGCGCTGGATCTGCAGCAGATGAAGGAACTGGACGAGAAATACCCGGTGGTGGCGGCGCGGGTGCGCAGTCAGCTGGAAAACGGCTGGGAGCCCACCATGGCGCTGCTGGAGCAGGCTGTGGCTGAGGGGGTCATGCGGCCGGTGTCCCTGTCGGTGCTGCGGCAGATGATCACCGCATCCATTGAGAGCTTTCTGACAGACCGCAGTCTGGCAGAAAGCGGGGTGCAGTATGTGGCTGTACTGGAGGAAATGATCTCGATTCTACTGGAAGGAGTGCTGCCCCGATGAAACACAGCTTTTGCGAGGACTGGGAGTTTACACGACACTGGACGGAAGCCTTTGGCAAGGGGTTACCTGTACCAAAACAACAAGCCGTCCGCTTGCCCCATACCTGCCGGGAGGTGCCGCTGCACTATGCCTCTCCGGCCGATTACGAGATGGTCTGCGGCTACCGCAAACGGTTCCGGGTGCCGCCGGTACAGGCTGCGCCCCGGCTGTTTGTCCGCTTTGACGGCGCTGCCCATCAGGCGGTGGTGCGGGTCAACGGCAGGGTTGCCGGGCAGCACCGGGGTGGCTATACCGGCTTTGCGGTGGAAATCACCGACCTTGTGGACCGGGAGGGTGAAAACCTGTTGACCGTGCAGCTGGACACCCGTGAAGACCCTGCTATCCCGCCCTTTGGCTTTGTCATCGACTACCTGACCTACGGTGGGCTGTACCGGGAGGTCTGGCTGGAAGCGACCGCCGAAAGCCGCCTGACCGATTTGTTCGTCTACACGCCCACCCTGCATGACGCCGTGGTGCAGTGGACCGCAGAGCTTACATCCGCAGCCGCGGCGGTCCGCATCCGGCTGGAGACCGCAGACGGCACCATGCTGGCAGAGCAGACCGCACAGGCAGCAGAAACCGGGAAGATCCAGCTTTCTGTGCCGGATGCACAGCCGTGGGATACAGAACATCCGGTTTTGCATCATGCCATTGCAGAGCTTTTGAACGCAGCGGGGCAGCCCATCGACCGCAAACAGGTGACGTTTGGCTTCCGCACCGCAGAGTTCCGGGCGGATGGCTTCTACCTCAACGGCAAAAAGACCTTTCTGCGGGGTCTGAACCGGCACCAGAGCTTTCCTTACATCGGTTACGCCGCACCGGAAAGCCTGCAGCGGGAGGATGCCCGCATTTTGCAGGAGGAGCTGCACTGCACCGCCGTGCGCACCAGCCACTACCCCCAAAGTCAGTATTTTCTGGACGAGTGCGACCGGCGGGGTCTGCTGGTGTTCACTGAATTGCCGGGCTGGCATCACATCGGGGACGACAACTGGAAGGACGCCGCCTGCGAGATGCTGCGGGAGATGCTCCTGCAGAACCGCAATCACCCCAGCATCATCCTGTGGGGCGTGCGCATCAACGAGAGCGTGGACGACGATGCCTTCTACACCCGCACCAACAAAATCGCCCATCAGCTGGACCCCAGTCGTGCCACCTCCGGCGTGCGGTATCTGGAAAAAAGTCATCTGCTGGAGGACGTCTATGCCTACAACGATTTTTCCCACAACGGCGTAACGCCCGGCGCAAAGCCCAAAAAGGACGTGACCCCGGATATGGGCAAGGCGCTGCTCATCTCGGAGTGCAATGGTCACATGTACCCCACCAAGCCCTTTGACGATGGCCCTCATCGACAGGAGCACGCCTTGCGGCACGTCCGGGTACAGAACGCCGCCTATGCCAGCGGGGAGCACGCAGGGTGCTTTGGCTGGTGTATGTTCGATTACCAGACCCACAAGGACTTCGGCTCTGGCGACCGCATCTGCTACCACGGCGTGCTGGACAGCTTCCGCAACCCAAAGCTGGCGGCAGCGGTCTATGCCAGTCAGGGGGATGCTGACCCGGTGCTGGCGGTCAGCTCCACTATGGACATCGGCGATAACCCCGCCGGGCAGCTGGGCACAGCCTATGTTTTCAGCAATGCCCAGCAGGTCAGGCTGTACAAAAACGATGTGTTTGTCACCGCCCTGCACCAAAGCGAGTGGACGGCGCTGCCCCACCCGCCCTTTGTGATGGACGATACCATCGGCGAGCTGCTGGAAACGCAGGAACACTTTTCTCCCTCCAAGGCAGCCGCTGTACGGGACTGCCTGCTGGCTGCCGGGAAATACGGCTTGGCAGGACTGCCGCTGGCCTACAAGGTCAAATTCGGCTGGTGTATGCTGCGCTACAAAATGAGCTTTGAAGATGGCGTGGCGCTCTACGGCAAGCACGTTGGCAACTGGGGCGGCGAAGCCACCCGCTGGCGGTTCGATGCCGTGCAGGACGGCAGCGTGGTGCGCAGCGTGACCCTTTGCCCCAGTGCAAAGCTACACTTGGAAGTCAAAGTCAGCAGGACGACCCTGCGGGAGCAGGATACCTACGATATGGCAGCCGTCCGGGTGCGGATTCTGGACGAGAACGGCACCCCAGCCCCCTACGCACAGTTCCCGGTGCAGTTTGCGGTAGAAGGCAACGCCGCCCTTGTTGGCCCGCAGACCGCCGTGGCAGAGGGCGGCATGACCGGCACCTATCTGCGCACCGTGGGCATTGCCGGAGAAGCCCTGCTGACCGTTTCTGCACCGCAGACGCAGCCCGTTGTGCTGCGGTTCACCATTGAAAAGGAGGATGCTGTATGGAACTGACCCTGAAACAAAAAACCGCGTTCGGCATTGGTGCCGTGGGCAAGGATATGGTATATGCCCTGTCGGCTTCTTACGTCATGTATTATTATCAGGATGTGCTGGGGCTTTCGGCAAGCTTTGTGGGCGTCGTGCTCATGGCTGCCCGGTTCTTTGATGCCTTCAACGACCCCTTTATGGGCGTTCTGGTGGCAAAGACCCGCACCCGCTGGGGACGTTTCCGTCCGTGGATCTTTTCCGGCACGCTGCTCAATGCGCTGGTGCTCTACGCCCTGTTTGCCGCCCCGGTGATGGACGAAGCGGCGTTGATGGTCTATTTCAGCGTGGTGTACATCCTGTGGGGCGTCACCTATACCATGATGGATATTCCTTACTGGTCCATGATCCCGGCCGTGACCCGCACCCCAAAAGACCGGGAGAACCTTTCCATGGTGGGCCGTACCTGTGCAGGCGTTGGTTCGGCTCTTATCGCCATGTTCACCATGCTGCTGGTGGGAGCCCTTGGCGGCGACAGCGAGCGCGCCGGCTTCCGCTGGGTGGCATTGATCGTAGCGGCAATTTTTGCAGTGACAGAGCTGGTGTGCTGCATTTCCATGAAAGAAACCACCCCCAGTGAGATGAAGACCGCCACCGTAAAGGAGATGTTCTCCGCCCTGTTCCGCAACGATCAGGCTATGGTAGTGGTAGGCAGCATCGTGCTGATCAACTCGGCGCTGTACCTTACCTCCAACTTCATCATCTATTTCTTCAAATACGACCTTGGCGGTGCAGGCTGGAAAGCTACCTACACCCTGTTTTCCACCGTGGGCGGTGCGGCGCAGATCCTTGGCATGATGGTGCTTTACCCCTTGCTGCGCAAAAAATTCAGCAGCACGCAGGTATTTCACCTGAGCCTTGTGCTGGCACTGTGCGGCTACGGCACGCTGCTAGTGTTCTGCCTGACCGGGCTTTCCCATAGCCTTGCCCTGCTGTGCATCCCGGGCGTTGTCGTGTTCGCCTGCAACGGGATGCTGACCGTGCTGACCACCCTGTTCCTTTCCAACAGTGTGGATTACGGCCAGCTCAAGACCGGACGCCGGGAGGAGAGCGTCATCTTTTCCATGCAGACCTTTGTGGTCAAGGCAGCCTCCGGTGTGGCGGTATTCCTGACCGGCATCGGGCTGGACCTCATTGGCCTTGTGGGCAACACGGAGGAGACCGGCCCCGTAGCAGTACAGAGCGCCGGAACGCTGCTGGGTCTGCGTCTGATGATGACGGTTCTGCCCATGCTGGTGCTGGCGGGTGTGCTGGTGCTGTTCCGGCGCAAATTTGTTCTGACCGATGCCCGCGCTGCCGAGATCAGCGCACAGCTCCACGGGGAGGAAGCGAACCATGACTGAAACGCTGCACTGGTACGCGGAAACTTCCGGCGGCGTACAGACAGGCAACTGCACGGTCACGGAGAATGGCGGTGCGTTGCATCTGACGGCAGACCTGCCCGCCGGGACACTGAAGTCGGTGCGTGCCGAGATGCCGTGGACGATGGAAGCAGACGAGCGTCTGTTCATGAACGGCTACCAGACATGGACCTACAGCCCGGAGCTGGACCAGAACGGAAAGCTGCGCGGCACCGACCATATCCCCGGCTTTCTGCGTAAAAAATATGCCTTTGACCGCTACGGCGATTATCACTTTGTGCCTTACGGGCATCATAACGGTCAGAGCCACGGCTTTTCCTACTGCTATTTCCGCAAGGGCAAGCAGTTCCGGCTGGTGGCATCGCTGGACGAGAAGCCTGGCTACACCATCCTCCGCTACGACAGCGGCAAAGCCCTGCTGACGCTGGAGCGGGACTGCGCCGGGGTGGAGCATCCCGGCGGCAGCTTTGCCCTATTCGACCTGTTTTTTGCCGAGGGCAGCGAGACGGAGGTGTTCGACGGCTGGTTTCGGGCTATGGAGCTGTATCCCCGGACGGAGAAGAAGCTGGCCGGCTATTCCAGTTGGTACAACCGCTATCAGAATATCACCGAGGATACCATCCGGGAGGACCTGACCGGATGCCGCAGTCTGCTTTGCCCGGGAGACCTGTTCCAGATCGATGATGGCTGGGAGCCGAAGGTGGGCGACTGGCTGGAAACAGATGCACAGAAATTCCCCCACGGGCTGAAAGGCATGGTGGAGGAAATTCACGCCGCCGGATTTCAGGCTGGGCTATGGCTTGCACCCTTTGTGTGCGAAAAGGACTCTGCCCTTTTCCGGCAGCACCCGGACTGGCTGCTGAAAGTGGACGGCAAACCGTGGTGCTGCGGCAGCAACTGGAGCAGTTTCTATGCGCTGGATATCGACAACCCTGCCGTGCTGGACTATCTGCGCCGGGTGTTTGACCGGGTGCTGAACGACTGGGGCTTCGACCTTGTCAAGCTGGATTTTCTGTACGGCGCTGCTCCCTTTGGCAACGCCCATGAGAGCCGGGCAGCCCGGATGTACCGTGCCATGAATCTGCTGCGCAGCTGGTGCGGGCAAAAGCAGATCCTCGGCTGCGGCGTACCGGTGATGCCCGCCTTCGGGCTGGTGGATTACTGCCGTGTCAGCTGTGACGTAGGGCTGGACTGGGACGATGTGTGGTATATGCGCCTGTTCCACCGGGAGCGGGTGTCCACAAAGCAGGCGCTGAACAACACGGTGTTCCGGCGGCAGCTCAATGGCCGTGCCTATGGCAGCGACCCGGATGTGTTCTTCCTCCGGGAGGAAAACTGCAAGCTGACGGCAGAGCAAAAACGCACCCTTGCCACGGTCAATGCCCTGCTGGGCAATGTGTTCCTTACCTCGGATATGCCGTCCCACTACACGGATGCGCAGCGGGCAGAGTACCGCCGTCTGCGCGATATATTTGAACATGTAGAACAGGTGAAGGTGAAAACGGAAGAGGGAACGGTTTGTATTCAGTATCTTCTGTACGGTAAATCGCAAAAGTTGCTTTGCAGCCCTTTTTAGAAAGCAGCCGAATATGTGCTTGTATAATCATACTTTATAAACGGAGAAAAACGGCTTATATTGGAGAAAAAACGCATTGCATCGTAAGAGAATCGGTGCTATAATATAAATTGTCGAAAGTTGAATATAAGCAGACGAACAGCCGGTAGGTCGAAAGCCTATCGGCTTTTTTCGTGCTATCTCACAAGGTGCTATGTACATAAAGGGTAGGGTGAATAGATTTGGATAAGGCTTTGGATGTTAAAATTTTGTGAAAGAAACGTGAAAAGTGTCTCCTTTTTGCCCGATTTCGGTGTACATAGTGAAGGCCTTTATTTCTGAGCCAGATGAAAGGAGAAAGTGCAAGTCAGGGATTTATTGCAGTTCAGGGGGAGACTGTCGCTGATCATTTGTCATGCAGCTGCTTGTTTTGCGTTGCAAAATACTTGTTGTGGACACCCAAACCCTTGAACTGCATCCGTTGGATGCATACTTAGCGTCTCCAAATGAGAAAGTATATGGTTCTAACGCATTGTCAGCCATTGGTAAACAACTTTTTCCAGTCAAAAAAGAAAATAGCGATGATTAAAGATGAACATTGCAGAAAAATGTGATACAATAAAAAATGAAAATCCAAACAACAGGAGGAACCCCCTCGTGGCAAATAATGTGAACGTCAAAAAACTGGAAGCTGACCTGTGGGAGTCGGCAGATCTGCTGCGTGCAGGCTCTAAACTCACCTCGAACCAATACTGTATGCCGGTACTGGGACTGATTTTTCTGCGGTATGCGTACAGCCGCTTCAAACTGGTGGAGCAGGAGATCCTGAAAGACCGTCCCATGCGCGGTGGCCGGGTGCTGCCGGTGGAGCAGAGCGACTTTGCCGAGAAGAGTGCACTGTTTCTGCCCAAAGAGGCGCAGTACAATTACTTGGTCAATTTGCCCGCCAACATCCCGGAGCAGGGGCTGACCGGCATCGAGGGCAACCCGCTGAACAGTCTGGGCGAAGTGGTGAACAACGCCATGGAACTGGTGGAGCAGCAGAGCGAGCAGCTGCAGGGCGTTCTGCCGAAGGACTACACCATCTTCTCGGATGAGCTGCTGGGGGAACTGCTGCGCATCTTCAACAATGATGCGTTGGACGATGTGGGCGGCGATGTGATCGGCCGTATCTACGAGTACTTTTTGAATAAGTTTGCCAAGAATGTGGCACAGGATGACGGCGTGTTCTTTACGCCGAAATCGCTGGTGAAGATGATCGTCAATGTGCTGGAGCCTGCCCACGGCGTTCTGTTGGACCCGGCTTGCGGCAGCGGCGGTATGTTTGTGCAGACCGGCGACTTTGTAAACCATGCGGGCATGATCGCCAACAACACCATGACGTTTTACGGACAGGAAAAGGTGGAGTACAACGCCAAGCTCTGTCTGATGAACATGGCTGTGCATGGTCTGACCGGCGTGATCAAGTCCGGCGATGAAGCCAATACCTTCTATCACGATGCCCACAACCTGAACGGCTGCTGCGACTATGTGATGGCAAATCCGCCGTTTAACGTGGACAAGGTCAAGTCGGAGTCGGCGCAGAGTGCCGGGCGGTTGCCCTTTGGCTTGCCCGGCGTGAACAAGGCCAAGGAAATCGGCAACGCAAATTATCTGTGGGTGTCCTATTTCTACTCCTACCTGAACGAGCATGGCCGTGCGGGTTTTGTGATGGCGTCCTCGGCTACCGACAGTCAGGGTAAAGACAAGGATATCCGTGAAAAACTTATCCAGACCGGCCATGTGGACGTGATGATGAGCGTGGGCAACAACTTCTTCTACACCAAGAGCCTGCCCTGTTCGCTGTGGTTTCTGGATAAGAGCAAACCGGAACATCTGCTGGACAACGTATTGTTCATCGACGCCCGCAACTATTATACCGTGGTGGACCGCACTCAGAACGAGTGGAGCGACTGGCAGCTGAAGAACCTCGACGCCATTGTCTGGCTCTATCGTGGCGAGGTGGACAAGTACAAGGGGCTTTTGGCGGAGTATCACGCAGAGCTGGCAGACGACCGCCCCTTTGCAGAGATTCAGGCCGCACTGGAACAAAACGTGCAGGCCAAGCGGGAAGAAGCCAAAGCCGCTGTGGAGGCAGCACCCCGCAAAGAGCGCAAGGCCACGCAGGAAAAGTTCGACAAGGAACTGGAAGCCCTCAACGAGAAGCTGACCGTTGCCAAGGAGGCCGTCTGGCTCACCGAAAAGTTTGGCGAGGGCGTTTATCAGGACATCCCCGGTCTGTGCAAGGTGGCCAGCCGAGATACCATCCTCAACGAAAAAGGCGCATCCCTGACGCCCGGTGCCTATGTGGGCGTTGCACCTGTGGAGGACGACGGTGTGGATTTTGCCCAGCGGATGAAGGAAATCCACAAGGAACTGCTGGAATTGCAGGCAGAGTCCAACCGCCTGATGGAAACCATCTCGAAGAATCTGGAGGAGATGGGGGTATGATTTTAAGTGATGTGTGTGAATTTATTGTGGATTGTCCGCATTCGACTGCACCAGATGAAGGGGAAGGCTATCCCTTAATTCGTACCCCTAATGTTGGAAAGGGAAGACTCGATTTGAACGGTGTGCATCGGGTGAGTGAATCTGTGTATAAACAGCGGATTCAAAGAGGTGCTCCACGAGCTAATGATTTGATTTTTGCACGAGAAGCCCCAGCAGGAAATGTTGCACTCGTACAGGAAAATCAGACTGTGTGTTTGGGCCAAAGAACTGTTTTGATTCGACCGAACGTACAAAAGGTGAATCCGCAATATTTGGTGTATTATTTGCTCTCGCCGAAGCCACAGTATGAACTTTTGGGAACAGCAAATGGTGCAACGGTTGCGCATGTTAATCTTCCGGCGATTCGGAACCTGAAAATTGAACTGCCAGAAAAATCTGTTCAGGATAAAATAGGTACAATATTGGTAACCTACGATGACCTGATTGAAAACAACCAAAAACAAATCAAGTTGCTGGAAGAAGCAGCCCAGCGGCTTTATAAAGAATGGTTTGTGGATTTGCGCTTTCCGGGGCATGAAAACACGAAAATTGTGGATGGCGTGCCGGAGGGGTGGCGAGTGGCTAGTATTGCAGATATATGCGATACAGTTGGTGGAGGTACACCTTCTACCAAAATTCAAAGCTATTATGAAAAGGGTGATATTTTGTGGGTGACCCCCACAGATATTACGCGAAATTTCTCGCTGGCGTTATTGGACACGGAAAAGAAGATAACACCAGAAGGGTTAAAAAATAGTTCTGCAAAGATGTTGCCGGCAGAAACTATCTTAATGACAAGTAGAGCGAGTGTTGGGTTCTTTGGAATGTGCAAATATGAAGTGTGTACAAACCAAGGATTTATTTCGTGCATTCCCAAAAGGGAAAACTTGCAAATGTATCTGCTGTTTAATTTGAAAAGCCGAGTAGAGGAGATTCGACAAAAGGCAGGAGGTTCGACATATCTGGAAATTAGCAAAACGGTGTTTCGTGAATTGAAAATCATATTACCTAAAGATGAGGTGCTTGCAGAATATCAGAAAAATGTCCATGATATTTTTGATGAAATATATTGTAGGACGGAAATGATAAAAAGCCTTGTAGATATGAGAAATCGAGTGCTGCCCAAATTGATGAGCGGGGAAGTGGAGGTATAATGTATGCCAGAGTGGGTGACATGGGTATTTGATGGAATCGGTTCGACAATTTTTTCTTTAATCGTAGGAGCCTTGATTGGCGGAGCGATTGGATATAAGATAGGCATACATAAAAACGTTAAACAGAAACAGATTGGTGGAAACAGTGCCAAGCAGCGACAGGAGTTTACACTGGAAAACGAAGATGTTTCTAAAGATGGTGGAAAAATAAAAAACAATTTCCAGCAGAGCCAAAAAGCTGGCGATAATGCAGAACAGGTACAGATTGGAGGGATAAAACGTGGACGTTAACAAACAGAGCCAACAGGCCGGTGAGGGAAGTCAGCTAGTTCAGGCTGGTACAATTGTTATCAATCAGGGTGTTTCAGAAGAAAGAGTTAGAACGATTTTTAATGAAATGGTTCCAAGAGCATTGGAAGAGTATACAAAAGAAGCATACGCAAAAGCCAATGAGAGAATTACAAACTGGGAAAATTCTGTATTGCCCCGTGTTAATGAAGTTAAGGGGATGCTTGAAGCTTTTGCAGATCCGGCATTTCAGCAGATTCTTAGAAAAGCTCAACAGTCGGCGGCGGTGACTGATGAAAAAGCTGACTATGATTTGTTAACAGAACTATTAGTTTGCCATGTCGAGAAAGGGAACAGTAGAAAGAATTATGTGGGAATAAATAAGGCAGTTGAAATTGTTGGACAAATTGACAATGATGCTCTGTGTGGATTGACAGTAGCACATGTGTTAGAAAGATTTGCACCGATTACAGGTGATGTTACGCACGGATTAGAAGTGTTGGAAGAATTATACCGAAAACTTGTATATCAAGATTTGCCCAAAGGGGAGGATTGGTTGGATCACCTCGATACATTGGGTGCAATAAGAATGTCTTCAATGGGAGGTTTTAATAAGTTCGTTGACTATTATCCCAAGGTGTTAAACGGATATGCATGTATAGGAATAAAAAAGGAATCCGAAGAATATCACAAAGCGTCAGAGCTATTGCAAGAAATATCATTGAATGCAGAAACCTGTTTGAAACCTAATGAACTTTTGGACGGTTATGTTAGAATTGATATAAGAAGTTTTGACAAAATTGAAACCCTGTGGGTTATACATCAAGGAGTAGGAGAACCGATAACTTCAAAAGAAAAACAAGTATTTGAAGCAGTTTGGAAACTATATGAAACAGATGCTAATAAACAGAAACAAGTCAATGAAGCATTTGTGAAGAAGTGGGATTCGTACCCAGTTCTAAAAGAAATACATGGATGGTGGGATGAAATTCCAACGAGTTTCTCAATAACGAAAGTTGGCGAAATTTTGGCACATACAAATGCTAAAAGATGTGATTCTACAATCCCCGATATGATATAAGGTGAGGTGATCCTATGAGCCGCGAATACTCCGAAAATGTCCTTGTCCAGAACAGTGCGGGCAACTTGCTGCAAAATGTTCTGGGCTGGGAGGTGGTACTGGCTTACAACTCCGAAAAGCTGGGGCCGGACGGGACGTTAGGCCGCACCAGCTATGGGGAAGTGCTGCTGACCCGGTATTTTCGGCAGGCGCTTTTGCGGCTGAACCCGTGGCTCACCCCGAACCAGCTGGACGAGGTGCAGAAGAAATTTACGGCACACGTTTCCACTGCATCCCTGATGCAGATCAATGAGGAAAAGTATTTTCTGCTGCGGGATGGCATCCCGGTGACGGTCAAGCGGCCGGATGGCCGCACCGAAATCCGAAGCGTGGCGGTGATCGACTTCAAAAACCCGGAAAACAATCATTTCCTCGCCGTAAAAGAGATGAAGATCCACTCGCAGCTGTACCGCTGCAGAACGGACATCGTGGGCTTTGTCGATGGCATTCCGCTGCTGTTCATCGAGCTGAAAAAGCCTACCGTGGATGTGCAGAACGCCTACATAGACAATTACCGAAATTATCTCGATACCATTCCGCAGCTGTTCTATTACAATGCCTTCCTTATGCTGTCCAATGGATTGGAAGCCAAGGTGGGCACGCTTGGCAGCAAGTACGAGTTCTTCCACGAGTGGAAGCGTCTGAAGGAGAGCGATGCAGGCAGAGTGGAGCTGGAAACCATGCTGCGGGGCATCTGCGAGAAAAAGACCTTCCTCGATCTGCTGGAAAACTTCATCCTTTACGACCATTCCGGTGGGCGCACCACCAAGATTCTGGCCCGCAACCACCAGTATCTCGGCGTCAATGAGGCCGTCAGTGCTTACGAGAACCGCAAGCTGAAAGACGGCAGGCTGGGTGTGTTCTGGCACACGCAGGGGTCAGGCAAAAGCTACTCCATGGTCTTTCTGGCGCAGAAGATCCGGCGCAAGTTTGCAGGCTCGCCCACCATTGTGGTGCTGACCGACCGTGACGAGCTGAACCGGCAGATCAGCGATACCTTTGAAAACTGCGGTCTGCTGGGCAAAACCAAGGCTTCACAGTTTATTGCATCCAGCGGTATAGACCTTGTAAAAAAGCTGCAGGGCAACCCCAGCTTTGTATTTACCCTGATCCAGAAGTTCAATCTGCCCAAGGAGCCGCCCATCTACCCGGATCACGACATTCTGATTTTGTCGGATGAAGCCCACCGTAGTCAGTACGGCATTTTTGCAGACAACATGATGCACCTGCTGCCCACGGCGTCCCGCATCGGCTTTACCGGTACGCCGCTTCTGGCAGATGACCATATCACTGAGCGCACCTTTGGCGGGTATCTGTCGGTGTATGATTTCAAGCGGGCAGTGGAGGACGGCGCAACGGTGCCGCTGTACTATGAGAACCGCGCGGATAAGATCGCCCAGTTGGACAAGCCGGAGATCACCGGGCGGATTCTGGATGCCATTGAAGCAGCCGACCTTGATCCCTCGCAGGAGGAAAAGCTGGAACGCGAGTTTGCAAAGGAGATCCATATTCTCACCGCAGATGAACGGCTGCGCTCCATTGCAAAGGATTTTGTGGAGCATTACTCTGACCTTTGGACCAGCGGCAAGGCGATGTTTGTCTGCCTGAATAAGGTCACCTGTGTGCGGATGTACAACTATGTGCAGGAATACTGGCGGGCAAAGATCAGGGAACTGGAAGCCCGGCAGGGCACAGTGACCCAGCAGGAAGCACAGGAGCTTGCCCGCAAACTGGCATGGATGAAAGAAACCGAAATGGCAGTGGTGATCAGTCAGGAGCAGAACGAGGTGCAGACCTTCAAAAAGTGGGGGCTGGATATTCTGCCGCACCGTGCCAAAATGGAAAAGCGGGAGCTGGATAAAGAATTCAAGGACAGCAAGAATCCGTTCCGGGTGGTGTTTGTCTGTGCCATGTGGCTGACGGGCTTTGATGTAAAGTGTCTGTCCTGTCTGTATCTGGACAAGCCGTTGAAAGCCCATACCCTGATGCAGACTATTGCTCGTGCAAACCGTGTTTCGGAGGGCAAGAGCAACGGCCTGATCGTGGACTATATTGGTATCGTAAAGGCGCTGCGCAAGGCTCTGGCAGATTATACGGTCAGCAAGAACAGCCCGGCGGGCATTGACCCAACGGTGGACAAAACGGAGCTGATTCAGCGTATCCGCACGGTCATCGGAAAAACGGACGGCTTTCTGGCAGAACACGGGTTCCGGCTGCAGGAACTGGTGGACGCACAGGACTTTGAAAAGATGAGCCTTGTACAGGATGCAGTCAACGCGATGTGCGAGACGTTGGAAACCAAGAAAACCTTCCAGACCTATGCGTCTGAACTGGCGCGGCTGTTCCGCTACGCAGACCGTGACGATGTGGACGATGTCGTGCGCGCCCGGAAAAACGCAATTCTCGCCATCTACGAGGGCTTGCAGCAGAAGCGGAAACACGCGGATAATACCGACCTGATGGTGCAGATCAACGGCATCGTCAACGAGTACATCCATGTGGAAAAGCCAGATCAGGAGGCTGTACCATCCCGGCAGTTTGACATCAGCAAAATTGATTTTGAGCTGCTGAGCCGGGAGTTTGCCCACACCCGGCGGAAGAACCTTTTGCTGCGCGATCTGGATGAACTGGTGAATCAGCAATTGGCGAAAATGCTGTTTGCAAACCCGCAGCGCATTGATTATTATGACCGCTATCAGGAGATCATAGATGCCTATAATGCAGAGCAGAACCGGGCAACCATTGAGAAAACCTTCATGGATCTGATGGAGCTTGCAAGTTCACTGGACACGGAGCAGCAACGCTATGTGCGTGAGGGCTTTTCCAGCGATGAGGAACTTTCAGTGTACGATTTGCTATTTTCGGAGAACCTCACGAAGCAGGAAATTGAAACGATCAAGAAGGTGTCTGTGGACTTGTTGACAAAAATCAAACAGCAGATTGCCAAACTCGACCATTGGACGGACAAGCAGGAAACTAAGGCGATTGTGGATAACCTGATTCGCAATACCCTTTGGCAAGAACTTCCCAATAGCTATGATGTAAGCGATATCCAGACCTACCAGAAGAAAATCTACGAGTATGTATATATGCGCTACCCGGAAGTAGCATAACGCAAAAATCACCCCAGAGAGAACGCACAAGAGGCTATTCTCTCTGGGGTGATTGCGTATCAAATCATCTGAAAATGCTTTAATGCCTCCACAATCGCATCCTCTTTTTCCTTCGGACACTGGGGCTGCTTCGCATTTTCGTTTTTTGCTTTATACAGGATAGGAGTACCTTGTCAATAACGCCGCTGTCGTTATTCATCTACGCCAAAATCTTTTACCTTCAGCGTTTTACAGTTCTCCATCACGGTGCGCACAATGGGGGTGGACAGACCGTCCGGTGCATCGGCGGTAACATCCAGCGTTACCGAAACTTTGCAGCCATCTGCGCTGAGCAGGTGGGTGATGACTTCCTCCACCAGCCGCTGCACATCACGGTTGATGCGGGTGGTGTCCAACTCGGCAGTCATGTAGAACCGGGTGTTTTTGGGCGGAGCGGGAACAGCGGCAGGCTGCGCTGTCGGCGGCTGATGCAAGGTTACAGTGGGGTCAATGGGAGCGTCCGGGGGAAGGTTGAAAAGGGTGGGCTGTTCGCCGCCCTGAGCAGTTTGCGCAGGCTGCACAACTACTGCGGGAGCACTTTTTTCAGTCAAGAGCTGCTTGCGGGCAGGGTCCAGCTTGACCAAAAGATCGGAGGTGTTGATGCAGTCCACAAACTGGTTATACCGCAGTTCCACATAGCGGTCGCCCGTGTAACCGGCAGCAAGGGCAAAATATTCCTGCGAGTTCAGACCGGTACGGATGGCATCTTCCAGCACACTGTACTTGGCAAGGCGGGGCAGATAGCAGTAGGTGCACAGATACTCCCACAGCTTCTTAATCTGGATACAGTCGGTGTCCTTCCACAGCACGTTGTTCAGCTCCATCAGCAGCAGAGCAGGTGCCCATTTGGTGATAAGGGTCTCGCTTTGCTGCATTTTGCGGGAAGCCTTTGCTACGATGCTGTCGGTGCCGCCGGAAATGCGGCTGGCGTCCCACTGGATGGTTTTCATATCCACAAAACAATCGATCTCCGGGGTCAGCAGCCAGCAGTAGGTCTCCTTGATGCGGGCCTCTACGGTATCATTGCAGCGGTGAAGGTTTGCGTCCACCTCTTTGTTCTGGGAGGCATCGAGATTCAATGTTTCCTTGTCATCCTGGATGGAGCGCCATGCACGGAAGTCCCGGACGGCCTGCCGGAGAGAGAGCATTGCCTCCTGATCCGGAGCCACGAAAGTCAGCATATTGCGGTAGGTGCGTGGCTTTGAGCCGTGGTTGTTCAGGATGTTTTCAGCAGCAGTGATGGCGGCACTCGCTCCTGCGTTGGCGCGGTGGGTGTCCTCAGTGCGCAGAATGACCAGCCGGGCCGCTTGCTCATCCGGCACATCCAGCGAGGAAGCGGGGCAGACGTGCAGACCTGCAAACGGTTCCTCCCGGCGCAGCTTTTTCAGCCGGGATTCGATCTCCTCGATCACATCGGCTTCGGCCACCTGCGTTGCACGGTCCTGCGCAGTTTTGCGTAGGGTAGGGCGGGTGTCGAACCAGTAACGATCTCCGTTGGTGTTGGTGTAAAGGTATGCCAGCGAGCCCCGCAGGGTGTTCAGGGCATCGTTGAAATCGGCGATGTTTTCGCCGGGCTGGACCACACCCAGCCGGATGTGGGAGGCTTCGATGCCACGCACTGCCTGCGAGCGCACAGTGGGAGCACTGCCCAGCATGATGGTGCGTGCCACCCGGCGGGATGCCATAATGCGCCCATACCGCTGGTTGCTCTGGTCCTTCTGGTAGGGGACAGAGTTCTTGCCGTCGATCTCGGTGTTGACGATGGAGTTCCAGCCCTCCGGCAGATAGCGGATCAGTTCATCCCGGACGTTGGGAACATCCAGCGAAAGAGAACCCGGCATGATCATGGCGCTGGCGTCGCTGCCCATCCACAGCTCATGGATGACCGCAGCCATTAGCCGCAGCACGCCGCGGGTGCGCTGGAACCGCTCCAGTGTGGACCAGTCATCGTATAGGCGGTCAAAGATCTCCGGGTGGATGGGGTAGCAGGAGATCATCCGGTCGCGGTATTCCAACTCTTTGACCTCCGGCGGAAAATCGCTGGGGTTGGTCTGGTACAGCTGGCTGAACTGGGTGCAGACCCGGTCACGGGCCTCTGGGTCCTTGCAGTCAAGGAACAGACGGCGGCGCACAACTTCAAAGCCCTCGTTGGCGGCAACAGGCTTCCAGATGGATTCCATCCGTCCAAAGGTATGCTCGATGGTCTCCAGTGCGGTCTTTCCCGCTTCGCCGCCGATCTCAATGTCGGATTCCGGGATAGAAGCCACCACAAGGCTGTTCCGGCTGGCGCGGGCGGCTTCGGTGATCTCCTGAATAAAGGAGATGAAGTTGTCGAAAGAACCGGCAGGCAGACCCTTGACACCGTAGATGCGCTTTGCGTATGCCACCAGCTCGTCCATCAGTACCAGACAGGGGCCGCAGGCATCGAACAGATTTTTCAGCGCTTCGCTGCCGGGAGAAACGCCCTTTTTGTCGGCCTCCTTCACAAAATCATACAGTTCCGGCCGCCCGGCGGATTCTGCCAGCTGTGCTGCCATCTCGCCCCACAGGGTATTGATGGTGATGCCGGGGAAGTTGATGGGCCGCTTGGTGCGGGTGGGGTCCAGTGCGGTGCCCACCAGTACCGCCACATTTGCCTTGGGCAGGGCAGATACCCCTGCCTGCGCCAGTACAGGCTTGATGTTGGGGATGCGGTCTGCCGATACCTTGCCTCGCATCATGTGGTAAAGCGCCAGCATACTGTGGGTCTTGCCGCCGCCAAAGGCGGTTTTCAGCTGGATGACCGGCTCGCCATCCTTTCCGCTGACCCGCTTGAGTGCCTGCACCAGCAGACCGGTCATGCCCTCGGTGACGTAGGTGCGGGCAAAAAATTCCACCGGGTCACGGTATTCAAAGGCTCCCTCACCCCTCGCTACCTGCGCCAGATCGGCGGCAAACTCTGCGTTTTTGTAGCGTCCCTGCGCCACATCCGGGTGGGGTTCCATCACGTCCCGCCAGCTTGGCAGACCGGACAGGGTCTTGCTCATAATACCGGTGTGGGCAGCCTTGGGCTTCGTCGGGACGGCAACCTCCACCACGTTGGTGGAGCCTTCGGCGCTGCCGTAGCGGAGCTGGCGCAGGATCTTGCGAATCTCCTCAGCGGCTTCATCGTCAAAGGCTTCGCACAGGCGCGCCATGGTATCCAGCGCACGCCATGTGTCATCTTCCGAAAAATCTGTGCCGCCGATGTGAGCCAACTTGTTGCGCACGCCCATCAGTTCTTTTGCCCAAGTGCGGTAGTCGATGGACAGCTTCCGCTTGAACAAATCGTTCCATTTGCGGTCAAACAGACGCAGGCAGTTTGCCATATCCAGCGAATCCATCAGGGCGGCGTAATCGCCGTTGTCGTTTGGCAGATCCCGCACCTGATCGGAAAGGGTCATCAGCACCTCCTGCCACCAGTTGTCCTGATATTCCCGGCGCATTTCCTGACAGATATAGCCTGCCAGCAGCGGGTGCAGCACCCGGAACGCCTGCTGCACTTTGGTGTAATTCTCGCTCATTTTTTCGTTCCTCCCGGTATTGCATCAAAAGAAAGAGGTCTGCTCCGGCGTTGCCTGCTGCAGTTCTGCGGCACGGGACTGGATCTCCCGCCATGCTACCACAAGGGCGTTGTAGGCGTAGCCCTCCTGCGTCCAGCCCTTGCGCTCGGCAAGGGTGTATAGCCGGTAGGCGAGGTCCTTGGCTCGCTCAGCGTTGGAGCCAAGCATGGGTGCCACAATCTGAGCACACGCTTCCACGCCGCCGGTCTCCATGGCACGGGTAAGCTGCTGGCAGAGCAGCCAGATGCTCTCCTCCCGCGGGTCCACCTTTTCCGGCAATTCCTCGCGGGTCAGCAGGCGGACGATGCCCTTTTCGGCACTTAGCACGCCCTTTGCCGCCAGTGCCGCCACCGAGGTATTCTTGGCGCGAGCTAGCGTATCGGCATCGCCAAATTTAAGGTTGTTGAAGGCGTTCTGGGTGTACAGGTCCACGCAGAAACGGCTGTTGGCATCCAGTTCGCCGTCCTGCTCGTTAAAGTACACATCCAGTTCCTGATTGATGATCTGCAGTGCACTACGCACGGTCATGGCGCTTCCGTCGGCTTCCAGCACCCGGCCATAGCGGGAGTACACCCCCATGCCGGGTCCAATGGCGGACTGCGCCAGATCCACGGGTGCAATGTTGCTGCGCTGGAGTTTTTGCAGCGCCGGGCGCAGCTCCCGCTTCAGCTCTGCAATAAAGCCCCGGCGGGTGGTCTGAGGTGCATCTGCCGGGCGCTTGCGGCACACCAGCACAATGGAGGAGGCAAGGGCATTGGTGCCGGATGCAATGGAACGATTTGCCATTTCGGTACGCATCGGCCATGTGCCGGTAATGGCAAAGCCTGCCCGGATAATGGCACTGAGCATGGTCTCCCAACCAGTGGAGGCTGTTTTGGAGTCCTCGTCCGTGTCGCTCTGTTTGTAGGCGTAGTAGATGGTTACTGGAATGTCCTCCCGGGCGTACTGGTAAATTTGCTGGCAGGTGTGCAGCATTCCGTCCTCAAAGAAATCCCGCGCCTTTTCAGTGCTGCCCTCAAAGCGGTAGGGGGTCGCCACAAGTTCTTCCGCCTTGGGCACCAGCATGGTGCGGAACAGCTTGGGATAGGTGTCTTTCAGGGATTGCCGCATCCAGACATAGAAGAAATCGGACAAGTCTGCATAGCCGATATTGTCATAATAGGGCGGGTCAGAGGAGACCATGATATTCCGCAAACCGCAGTCGCTTTGTGCATCAAATTGGCTGACCTCGCCAAGACCTTGCGCTGGAAGTTCTTGTAAGCAATCATAAAGCCAACTTACCATACTAGAGTATGACCCGGTAGAGTTAGAAAAAGGATTTACCTCTGCGTAGTCCCATGCCATTGGAATTGCTTGCCTTCCAAATGTATTGCGAATAAGTTCCTTTGAATTATGCCAAGAACAGACAGATGAATTATAGTCAGTCATTTTATCAATTACAAATGCCAGATACACACCCACCGCTTCACCGTATGCTCTTGCGCCGGAGCCGCCTGCGCTGAGGGCAATGTGGTCGTTGGTAACACCTGCGGCCACAGCATCGGCTTCGGCTTTTGCCTGTGCTTCTGCCACCAGTGCGCTGAATGTGGTCAGGGCAGTTAACTGTCGATTCGTAAACAAATCCGAGAAGTTATCTAATCCGTATAGTTGGGCTCGAATATCCCTCGGATTATACGATATTTCGCCTTCTGGATAATCCATAGGTCTTTCGGTTTGAGCACATTGTTCTTGTTCAATATCAGGCGAAATGTACGTTCTTCCTCTATGACCTTCAGCTACTGTAGCAATAAGTTGTGCCTTCATTCGCCCATTCTGTGCTTCATTTTTAATATAATTGGCGGTGATGGATTCACTACATACAATGCACTTAAACTGAGCTCCTCTTGCCAACTTCGGGCCATCACAGTTGTTGTTTTTTCCATGGTGTATAATATACTCAATTCTGTTTTTTTTACCATCAAACTTTGCTTCTATCCATGCTTCGTTACCTTTCTTTTTGGAAAGCACAAAGGTGCTTGCCAGCGGCATCTCACAGCCGCAGGCGGGGTTGGGGCACTTGACGGTGCGCGCCCAGATCCATGCAATGACGGTGGCTTCGCCGCCGCCAAGCTCATGGGGCACTTTTACCTTGGGGTACAGGTGACCGATGCGGCGGAACGCCTCCCGCTTCATCCACTCGCCGTAATACTGCACATCGGCGGCAAGCCCCTGCGCCCTCTGCCAGCCAGTTGCGCCATCCAGCCGGGTGCGGCTGTCCGGGTTGACCGGTGCCTGCCCGGCAAACCGGGGCGGAAGCTCGATCATGGCCTTGTTGATCATCACCGCCACGGGGTTCAGGTCGTGGGCGTGGGCTTCCAGCCCCAGCCGCTGAGCTTCCAGCGGAATAGCACCGCCGCCGGCAAAGGGGTCCAGCAGGGCAGGAGGGTTATTGTTGGTGGAGCGCAGGATCTCTGCCTTGGCAGCCGCCAGCACCTCCGGGTCGTTGGAGTTTTCCCACTTGACCAGCTTTTCCAGAATGCCGAACAGCCGCTGCCGCTCAGTGTTCTGGGCTTCCTCGGTGGGGTACAGCTCCGGGTGGGCAGAGGGGTCATCCACAAGGCTGGACCAGATCACGGCTCGTGCCGCCGCCAGCGGGCGCCGTGCCCACCACAGATGCAAGGTGGACGGGTGCCCGTGCCGGATGGATTTTTCCCGCGCTGCCTCCGCATTGATCGCTTCCAGCGGAAGGGCAACTTCGATCAGCTTTTTGGGCATTGACATTATCGCTTTTCTCCTTTCGGAAGTGGCTGTTGCGGCTTTTTATCTAAAGAACTTGTACAGACCGTTTTGATGGGGCGTGGAAGGTCTTTAGAAGGGCGGACCGGAATATTAGAGTTATTATTATCAGACATTTTTCTTTCCTCTTGTAATGGAATGATTTGTTGTTTTTCTTTTATGTGTCTTGAATTTAGGACGATAAGAGGTCGTTGTAGTTGGAATTGGCGAGGGACGGTGTCCGGGAGACTTCCGTTCAATACGGTTGTCTTTGTGGCTGGAAAATGGATGAGAATGGGTTGATTTTATGCGACACTTAATCGTACGAGGCTTTTTCATGGTTGTATAGCAATCCTATCATGTGTAAAGAATGAAAAACATGGCGTTTCCTACGGCAAGGATTCCAACAGAAATCAAAAAACAAATCATAGATGCCTTTACAAGGAAGACGCGTTTATCGTTGTTTTTCTTCTTGCTGTTTTGTACAGAAGAAAGCTGGCAAATCCACTGCCAATCATAATCAGGTCTGCCGTTGTACTCGGCTCTATTGCGGTATAACTGGTCTTCAAATTCGGTTGCATTTAACATGGTTTGATATTGAAATCTCCATTGTGCAATAATTGCTAAAACTAAGCTAATAATTAAAGGAACAAAAGAAATCTCTGCCAAGTACATGGTTTGATGGTCGGGAATAGATGAATACTCGGTTACAAGTGGCAATGCCATTAAAATTGCAGCTGAGAAGAGTGAAAAAGCAGTTAACATTTGACCAGCCTGATTTAGAATGCTTTGTTCTCGCTTGTCTTCAAGTTCAAGAGAAAACTTTCCTAATTCCTTCGCATATTCCATTCGTAAGGATTGCTCGGATTCTGGCGCACGTTCAACAGTCTCAGATTCCATATTTTCCTCATTTCTCGTAAACGACCTCGGCGTTCTGCACAAGGTCGCGGATATCAAAATTCACACTGGTGGCGGTAAAGTCCGGCGGGTTGCGGAAGGGGCGTTTCAGGTAGACCGTGTGGGTGTGGGCACCGTCCACCTCCACAATGGCAAGCAGAAACTCCTCCGGCTTGTTCAACCCCGTCAGGATCTCGTTTTTGGAGACAGTAACGGTCTGGGCACCCTTGGCGCGTCCCTTCACCTCGATAAACCGCAGGCAGGCTTCGCCGCTGCGCAGCCGCGGCGGAATGGTGGATTCCACATCGTAGCCCACCTTCTGGGCACTCACATCCCGCGGCAGGTAACCGAACGCCTGCTCCAACTGCATCACCGCATTCATGGCGACAAGCTCGATGGCACGCTTGTCACCTTGGCTGAACAGTGTGGGCTGTGGAGTGCCCATCAGCTGCCGGAGCAGCCCACCGGGCAGCACCAGCGCACCGCCCACCACCACCGGCGGGGCGGGGGAGATGAGCTTTTCCGTTTCCAGCTCTGCAAGCCGCTTCTGCATCCGGGAGGCAAGCTCTTCTGCCCGGCGGGCCGCCATCTGGGAGTTGAGCCGCGCATTGGGTTTGCCGGCGGCTTCCTTCTGCTTCAGGTCTGCCGTCCGGTAGTCCCAGTATTGGATCTCAGCGGTCAGGCGTTCTTTCACGGCTTTGGCGGTCTTATCCAGCAGCTTCTGCTTCCGGGCTTTCACCTCGGCAAAATGCTGGGGCAATAGCTGCGCGATGGCATAGCCCCGGGCACGGTTCTCTACATCGTGCTTCAGCCAGTCCTGTGCTTGAATGTAGGGCAGGGCGGCAGTGCGCTCTGCCTCGGTGGGGGCACGGTAATCCAGATAGGGCGCGTAACCGGCGCTGCTGGCGGTGCCGTCCTCCTTCAGCTCCACAAAGTGGACGTGCTGGGAGATAATCCGCTTGGTGCCGCCCGGCAGCAGAACGCCATCCTGAATGGCATCCTCGATGTAAAACAGCAGCCGGGGGTCGGTGCCGTCGTCGCTGTCATCCACGAAAATCGTGCCCTGCTTGAGCACCTCGGCATTGCGCTCCCGCACAAGATCAATGACGGCTTCCAGCAGCGGATGTCCGGGGCAAAGCAATTCGGCTGGGATCATGCCCTGCACATTGCAGCGCTCTTTTTCAAAGCAGACCCGCTCATATCGCTGCAACACCGGCTCCCCAAAGCCAATCTGCATATCCCGGCTGCGCACCGCCGCAGGCACAAAGGTGATCTCGTAGCGTCCGGTCTCGCGAGGACGTATCTTGCCACCCACAGAGCGGAAGGCTTCCAGAAAGAATGCCTCGATAAAATGGGGCTGCAACTTGTGCGCTTCCATCCGCTCCATCTCTTCCCGGATGGCAGAAACCTTCTGTACGTCCATGGTGTCGTCCGTCAGGGCGCGCTCATCCAACAGCTCCCGGAGCTTTTGCTGGTCCAGCGAGCTGTCCACCACCTGTTGCAACCGGGCACGGACGGCAGGGTCGTTGCCGTAGCGAACCGCCTCGATCAGCAGCTCCCGCAGGGGTTTGTTGTCAAAGGTCATCTTGCCCAGAATATCAAACACTTTGCCACCCAGTGCGCCTCGTTCTTCTTCCAGTTTCTGGAACAGCCGTTGGAACACCATGCCCTCACGGGTCTGCGCCGAAACCAGATTCCACAGGTGGCACACCTCGGTCTGCCCGATGCGGTGAATGCGGCCGAAACGCTGCTCCAGACGGTTTGGATTCCACGGCAGGTCGTAGTTTATCATCAGGTGCGCTCTTTGTAGGTTGATGCCTTCACCGGCAGCATCGGTGGCAATGAGGATGCGCACTTCCGGGTCCTGCTTGAACAGTTCCTCCACCTTGCGCCGCTCGTCCCGCACCATGCCGCCGTGGATGGTCACCACGGCATCGTCGTGCCCGAACAGGGTGCGAATTTTGTCGGTCAGATAGCGCAGGGTGTCCCTGTGCTCCGTAAAGATAATGAGTTTTTCTCGCTGCCCATCGGCGGCAAACATTTTGCTGTCGTCCTGCAGCAGTTTGGAAAGCTCGTCCCACTTGCGGTCTACGCCGCTTACCCGCACAGCATTGGCCATCTGCTCCAGCCTTTTCAGCGTGGAAATTTCCGCCTCCATCTCCCGGATGGTGCTGGCAGCGGATGCACGGTCGGTGACGTTTTCCTCGGTCTGTTCCAACTCGTCCGCGCTGAAATCATCCTCATCAAAATCATCTGCGATGGTAAACTGCGTGCCGGTATCCGGTTTGCCCAGTTTTTCCTCCGCCAGAATGTGCTCCAGCCGTTCCCGTCTGCGGTGCAGGGATTGGTAGATGGCTTCCGGAGAAGATGCCAGCCGCCGCTGCAGGATGGTCAGCGCAAAGCCGACGGTTGCCTTGCGGTCGTTGTTCAGGTTCTCTGCCCGGTTGAACTCCTCCTGCACATAGCTGGTGACCTCGGAATAAAGCTGCCCCTCGGCAGGGGAGAGGTCATAGTTGACGGTATAAGCACGCCGCTCCGGGAACAGTGGTGTGCCGTCGAATTTGAGCAACTCCTCTTTCACAAGCCGCCGCATTACGTCCGAAACATCGATGCTCTGGTTGGAAGAACGAGCTGCACCTTCAAAACGGTCGGGGTCCACCAGCGATAAAAATAGCTGGAAGTCCTCATTTTTGCCGTTGTGCGGGGTGGCAGTCAGCAGCAGAAAGTTGCGGGTGATTTCCGACAGCAGCCGTCCCAGATTAAACCGCTTGGTGTATTTGATCTCACCGCCCCAGACGGTGGCAGACATTTTGTGCGCCTCATCGCAAACGATTAGATCCCAGTCGGTGATGCGGAGCTTTTCCTGCAAAGCTTCGCTGCGTGATAGCTTATCCAGCCGTGCAATGCAGAAATTCATCTCAGTAAAGATGTTGCCGCTGACGGCGGATTCAATGCGGTCGTTTGTCAATACCTCAAACCGCAGATGAAATTTGCGAAAAAGCTCGTCCTGCCACTGTTCCGCCAGATTGCCCGGCGTCACGATCAGACAACGCTTCAAATCACCGCGAGCAATCAACTCCTTGATGAATAGACCGGTCATGATGGTTTTACCGGCACCGGGGTCGTCCGCAAGGATGTACCGCAGCGGCAAGCGTGGCAGCATCTCCTGATAAACTGCCGTGATCTGGTGGGGCAGGGGCTGGATAGCCGAAGTGTGGACCGCCAGATAAGGATCAAACAGGTGCGCTAGATGGATGCGGTACGCTTCGGATACGAGGCGCATCTTATCGGCATCTGCGCCGAAACTCCACGGCAGACTGTCACCCAGCACATCCACGGTTGCCTCATCTCCACGATAGAGGATCTGACTGCCAAGCTGCCCTCGGCTGTTCTTGAATGTAACTTCCAGTGCTGCATTGCCATACCACTGCACCGCAATAACTGTCACAGTTTCCCTTGCCGCAATGCCGTTCAGCTGGCAGCCGACCGTGATCTCCTCCAGATGTGCCATGGAAGCTCCTTTCTGAATTGCCCACTGAGAACTTGTACTTTTTCGGATTCTCAGGGCTTTTTACATATAGTAACAGTATACCGCGAAACCCCGGCAAACGCAACAATTTCCGGCAAGAGTTCAGCCAAATCCCATTCATCTTCCACAAAAGGCTTCATGTATTCTAACCAATTTGAAAAAGTACGCTTTTCCGAATTCTCAGGGGCTTTTATTAAGTGGTATTTTCGAATTTCAAAGCCTTGCTGTAAAAGGTTCCAACGGGGAGATCACAGGCTTGTGCGGCTTGCTTTAAGCTCAACCGTTTGGCACGCCATGCCTTGTGGACTTCATAAAAGTTATCCGGCAAGGGGCGAGGCGGCCTGCCGAATTTCACGCCCCGGGCTTTAGCGGCGGCAATACCTTCTGCCTGCCGCTGCCGGATGTTAGTGCGCTCGTTTTCGGCAACAAAGGAAAGCACCTGCAGCACGATGTCGCTTAGAAAAGTGCCCATCAGATCTTTGCCACGGCGGGTGTCCAGCAATGGCATGTCCAGCACTACGATGTCGATACCTTTTGTTTGGGTGAGCAGTCGCCACTGCTCCAATATTTCTGCGTAGTTGCGTCCAAGACGGTCGATACTCTTGATATAGAGCAGATCGTCTTTTTTCAGTTTTCGCACCAGCCGCTTGTATTGCGGGCGGTTGAAGTCCTTGCCGGACTGCTTATCCATGAAGATGTTTTTCTCCGGAATCTTCAGTTCTCGCAGTGCAATCAACTGCCGGTCCTCGTTCTGGTCGCGGGTGCTGACACGAATATAACCATAGATATTAGCCAAATGTTACTCCTTTGGTTTGCGGCATTTCTGCCATGTGATTGGTGAATCATCAATCTAACACCTCCTTGTGGCAAAATAAAAGCCTGCACAATGGCAGGCAGGCTGTATGTATGAAAAAAGCCAAGAACTGTAAAAATACATTTCTTGGCCTCGAAATCGAATAGCGAATAATAGATTAGTCGTATCTTCTCAAAGGAATATTGGAATGGTAGATCTTTACATTGTCAAGGTTGTTCATGGTCAGAAGCTCTTGAATGCCCAATTCCATCATGGAGCTGTCTTCACAATTATAAGGGTTCATGACAATTTGACTGATAGAAGATTTTTTGAATTTATAATCAACATAGGGAACCAAAGCTTTTCCGCGACGGAAGAAAGATACATCGGCGATATTCGGATTGGATTTTGGAGAACGTAAAGTTTCTTCTGGAATTTTTAGAACAATACGGTATTCTTGTTCCCCGTCAAAGTGGCTGTTTTTGAAAAAGCAGCGCATATTGTTGATTGGTTCCTTAAAAGACTGAACCAGTAAAGCACGATACTTGTCTAGTAAATTTAACTGAAGAAGGTTGGAATAAACATTGAATAGATGATCTAAAAATTTGATGACACACTTTTCTTTGTCGAAATTATTATAAATTACCAATCCACGAGAAAGCCAGATATCACCTGATAATCTTTTTCCTGTGTTGGTTTTGTATGAGTTGCTACCCTCAAACATATTCCATGCAAAGTCAAAACCAATATTGACGCCTGCCGATGAAGTTGCATAATAGTTCCACATATTAAGAGAATCACAGTTTTTGGAAAGTGAGCAGGTATAAGTGCGGTAAGGCATATCTTTGCATGTTTGATCAACATTAGATATGGCAGAATATGATTGACGATAACTTTTCAAATCTTCTATTATAGATGGCTGCAAAAAGAACTGTTTGAATGAGCTCGAGTAATTGCCGTTGGTAAGTACATGCTCTATCAATGGGATGATTTCGAGAAATTCAGTAGAGTCGTTTCAGAAATCTCACATCAGTAAAACGAAGGCATTGTTTTTCGATTATGGATAAAAGCGTGTCAATAGTACAGTAATGACACACGTTTGATGCACCACTGTTAAGCTCATCAGAAAAAGGGTCACCTTCATATGGCGTATCCAAGAAGTGGCAATGCGAGAGTGCTAAACAAGATGCAAATACCTCGGCTTCTGTCATCTTTGTCCTTTCTACTGATAAAGCAGCTTCTGACTTCAAAATCAGTAGCTGCTTTATCAGTTGTCAAAACCCTAAAATAAATTAAATCATCTTAAAATATTTCAGCGCATCCCTTATGGCCGCTTCCTTCTCCGGTGGGCACTGGGGCTGCTTCGTATTTTCGGACTTCGCCTTATGGTGGTTCTCTCGTACCTCCAGACCACACTTTTGCTTGACCTGAGAGATATACAGGGAAGATACCTTCAGTCCAGTCTGTTCCAACACGCGGGCTTTGATTTCAGGATAGGTCGCACCCGTCTCCCTTAATTAAAGATATTGTTGGGTAAAAAAGAAAGGTCAGTCGATTTTGCCGA
>ERZ1694701.227-NODE-227-length-35761-cov-30.468409_pt1 | contig 35761 bp, 30 predicted proteins | sample MGYA00581721_ERZ1694701 | MGnify/ENA primary metagenome ERZ1694701 (study PRJEB42213, sample SAMN07424528) | human gut metagenome | biome: ENVO:00009003; feature: ENVO:2100002; material: ENVO:00002003 | host: Homo sapiens | place: USA | collected 2014 ...
TCACGGCTGTAACATGGGTTCGATTCCCGTACGGGTCATAAAAACGCCTTTGCGCTATGCGCAAGGGCGTTTTTGCTTTGTATAAAGAAGAACACCGGGCAGATGGCATCTGTCCGGTGTTCCTTTTGTGGTTTTACCTGTTCTGCTCCTGCACATACCGCAGGATATCCTCCGGCACCTCTGCCAGCGCATCGGCACCGGCGGCGGTCAGCTCAGCGCGGCCGCGGAAGCCCCACAGCGCGCCCATGGCGGGCAGCTGCGCGTTGTGCCCGGTGAGGATGTCCACGTCGCTGTCGCCCACAAAAAGGGTGGCGGCGGGGTCTGCGCCCAGCTCAGCCATCAGGGCGTACAGCCCGGTGGGGTCGGGCTTGGTGGGCACGCCCGGGCGGTTGCCCCGCACGGCGTCAAAGCGGCCGGTACCAAAGTAGTGGGCAATGATGCCGCCGCACAGGGCATCAGCCTTGTTGGAGAACACCGCGCACTGGATGCCCTTGGCTTTCAGTGCGTCCAGCAGCGCCGGAATGCCGGGGTAGGGCGCGGTCTTGTCCTCCTTGTGGGCATCGTACCGGGCGGTGAACTGCGCCAGCGTCGCCGCCAGCTGCGCCGGGGTGCGGGCGTCGGCGGGGGAGAATCGCTCCACCAGCTTGGGGATGCCGTTGCCAACCATCAGCTTGAACTGCGCCACCGTAAAGGTGGGCCAACCATTTTGGGCACACACCCAGTTGCCGGCATCGGCAAGGTCGTCGATGGTGTTCAGCAGGGTGCCGTCCAGATCAAATAATACAGTCTTTATCATAAAATAGTCTCCGTTGCTCTGTGTTACAAAAATGCCCCGCCGACCGTAGGTTCAGCGGGGCATCGCAAGTATACTTCTATCTTTCCAGAAAATCAAGAGCCGCCAGCGGCACGCTGCGCACCGTGACCTTTTCTTTGCCGGGAAATACAAGGGTCAGGTTGGCGCGCTGCACCGTCACCGCCCAAGGAGATTGCAACGCGATAAAGCCGGTGTCCGGGTGGAACACGCACAGCTGGTGCAGATGGAACCGGTGCTGCCGGCAGAGCAGCAGCTGTCTCTGCTGCTGCCATACGCCCTCCCGGTGCCAGCCCACGGCGGCAGCGCCCAGCAGGGCGGCAAACACCCCGGTGGGGATGAGCAGCGGCAGGGTGAGGGCAGGCAGGGTAGTGCGGGAGACCGCCGTCAGCAGCAGGCAAAGTGCCAGCGGGATGCCTGCCGGTAAAAAGAACACTACGCTGCGGTCAGTGGTGTCGGCGCGGGTGTCAGGGGGCAGTTGCGCCATCTCGGGCAGCAGCTCCCGCAGCAGCGGGGTGCCCTCCCGCCAGACGAACAAAGGCAGCTCCGGGCGGCACGCCCCTGCCGAGACGAACACCGGACAGTAATGCAGCGCCCACGTGGCGGGGGAGCGGCGCAGGTCGGCATAGTTCAGCTGGCTGAGCCGCAGCCGCATCTCGTACCGGCGTACAAGCCCGCCCCGGCTGCCCAGCTGGGTATCGGTGCGCCAGACGGTATAATGCACCGCCTGCAAGGCGCTGCGCACCAGACTGATGCAGAACAGGGTGCCCGCCAGCACCAGCAGCCACGCCGCGCCCAGCGGCAGCCAGCGGGCGGCAAGCGCCGCCAGCTGTCCCAGCTGCGCAAGGGCGGCGGTCTGGGCGTCCGGGGCATAACTCTGGGTCTGGTGGATGGCCAGCCACCACAAAAACAGGGTGGACAGGCCGTTGGCACCCAGCACCGTAAAGGCCAGCTTTTCGCCGCCCTTGGGCGCGTGCCACAGTGGCTCTGTGACCGGCAGCAGCACATCGGCAAGCTCCGCGGCTTGCTGCCGGGTAAGATACAAAGTGATGGTCTTGGTCTGCCCCACAGGGTACAGAACCACCCGGCAGGCACCGGTCAGCCGGTAGAGCAGGGGCTGCTCCAGCACCAGCGCCGCCAGTCCCTCGGCGCGCAGGGCGCGGTCCAGCCGCACGCCAAGCCGCCAGCTGACGTGCACCGTGCCCTCGGCATCCACCTGCCAGCGGCTTGCATAGTACACCGCCCAGCACACGGCGCTGATAAACATCAGCAGCACAAGCTCCTGCCGCAGCGCCGCACGCAGGGCGTCCCAGTTGCGGTCAAAAAGCACCTGTACCAGCGGCAAAAGGTACACCAGCAGGGTCTTGCGCAGCAGATGCAGCGCCGCCAGCGGGTGAAAGTGCTTTTCCCGGTTCATGCGTTGCCCTCCATCAGCACAGCCGCCAGCGCAGTGGCCTGTGCGGCGGGGATGCCGGGCAGTACCAATTGCAGCCCCGGGCTGCGCACAAGGAGCACAGTGCACCCTGCCGCCCACAGCAGCGGGGTGCGCAGCAGCTGCACCCCGGTGACTGCCCGGCGCGGGATGCGGTGCAGCACAGGGACAGCCACCCCGGACTGCACCGTGACGCTGTCTGCCGTCAGAGCGGCAACAAAGCTGCAGCAGCGCGCCCGGACAAGCGCCACCAGCGCCGCCCATACAGCGCAAAAGACTGCGCCCGCCCACACACTCTGCCAGAAGGCAAAGGGCGCACAGAGCAGCCCGGGCACGGCTGCCCAGACGCAGAGCACCCGGCGGGCGCGGGGCGGCAGCACCAGCGCGGTGTGCAGCAGCTCCTGCTCGCTCATTTGTGGGAGGAAAGACCCCACGCATCCATCAGCAGATGCAGGGTGTCGTCCTGTGTCAGGCACAGCAGCCGGTCCCACGGCAGCAGCACCGTGCTGCCGTGAGGGATGATGAACTCGGTATCCCGGGTGATGCTGACCAGAATGGCATCGCCGGGAATGGGGATCTCCTTGATCTCCTTGCCCGCAAACTGAAAGTCCTCCGGCAGCAAAATTTCATTCAGGCTGGCAGTGCCGCCGCCCAGAGAAAGCAGCTGCCGGATGGTGTCGGTCTCGATCTCCCGCTCCAGAATGTGGCTCAGGTTGTCGGTGCCGCACACCACGGTGTCCACGCCCAGCGTGTGCAGGATGTCCCGGTTTTTGGGGTTGGAGGCGCGCGCCACGGTGCGATTCACGCCGAACTCCCGCTTGGCGATCTGGCACGCCACCAGATTGGTCTCGTCGGTGTTGGTCACCGCCACAAAGGCGTCGCAGCTGGCCACATCGGCGGTGCGCAGGGTGTCAAAGCTCAGAGAGTCGCCGCAGATGACCGGGATATCCAGCGTATCCGCAAGGGTGCGGCACAGCGCCTCCTGCGGCTCGATGATGGTCACCTTATGGCGGTGGGACAGCAGGCTTTGGGCAAGATACATGCCCACCCGGCCGCCGCCGGCAATACAAACTTTCATATCGTTACCTCATTCTACGGCTTGTAAAGTGAAAACAGGCTGTTTTACTTGGAAAGAGCCCGGAACACCGCCTGCTCAGTCAGCACGGTGGGGCAGATGGTCTCCAGCTCGTAGGCCTTGTGGTATAAAATTTGCAGATGCGGGTCGGATACCCGGCAGATGACCTTATCCCGGCGGAAGATGTTCTTTGCCAGCTGCGCCGCCATCAGGTTCACCGAGTCCTCCTCGGTCACCGCCGCCACGGCGTCGCAGTTCTCCACGCCGCCCCGGCGCAGGGTGTCCGGGTCGGTAGGGTCGCCCACAAGGGCAGTGCCGTGAAAGGTATAATCGTCAAAGGCATCCAGACGCTTGAGCTGCTCAGGGTCCTTTTCCACCACCGAGATATCATGGCCGATGCGCTCCAGATCGCGGATCAGCGCCGCACCCACCTGATCGCAGCCGATCACCAGTATGTTCATGAAGGTTCACCTCGTTGTTCTCAGTGCTTTCAGCGTCGGGCGCAGAAAGCGGACAGACTTCTTATTTTTATAGTATAGCACATTTCCCGGGGCAGATAAATACAGCGCCCGGGGGAAAATTTCTATAATCTGTATGCACAGGGGCTCATAGTATGGTATACTGAAACTGCTTTTGAAAAAACTACGCATCCAACCGGGTGCTGCAGGAGGGATTTATTACGTTTTTCGAGATCATCAAAGCGATCCTGATGGGTATCGTGGAGGGCATTACCGAGTGGCTGCCCATCTCCTCCACCGGTCACATGATCCTTGTGGAGCAGGTCGTCAAGTTCAATGCCAGTGAAGAATTCATGTCCATGTTCCGGGTGGTCATCCAGCTGGGTGCCATTCTGGCCGTGGTGGTGCTGTTCTGGAATAAGCTGTGGCCCTTCGGGCTGCGGCAGGGCAAGGTCATCTCCAAGCCCAGCGTGTGGAACCTGTGGTTCAAGGTGGTAGCCGCCACCCTGCCGGTGCTGGTCATCAGCCCGCTGGACGACTGGATGGAGGCACACTTCTATAACTACATCACCGTAGCCGCCATGCTGATCCTGTACGGCGTGCTCTTCCTTGTGGTGGAGAACCGCCGCACCACGCCCCGGGTCACAAAGCTGGAACAGATCAGCTACCGGGATGCGCTGCTCATCGGCGTGTGGCAGTGCCTTGCCATCATCCCCGGCACCTCCCGCTCCGGCGCTACCATCGTGGGCGGTCTGCTGCTGGGGCTCTCCCGCGCCTGCGTGGCAGAGTTCACCTTCTATCTGGCTATTCCGGTCATGGCGGGTGCATCTCTGCTCAAGGTGGTCAAGTTCGCGTTTTCCGGTACGGCCATTACCGGCACCGAGATCGCTGTGCTGCTGGTGGGCTGTGTTGTGGCCTTTGCCGTCAGCCTTGCAGCTATCCGCTTCCTGATGGATTACGTCAAGCGCCACGACTTCAAGTTCTTCGGCATCTACCGCATCGTGCTGGGTGTCATCGTGCTGGCTGTGGCAGCCATCACCGCGCTGGCATAAGAGAAAATCTTAATAATGATAACAGGGGCTGCTGCACGGCATTCGGTGCAGCAGCCCCTGTTTTTTAGTATTAAACGCTCACTCTTCCGCTTTTTTCACCTTTACGCGCCACTTGTGGGACATATACTCCGAGCGCAGTTTGTTGGTAACAAAGGTCTGGCTGCTGTACAGGCCGTGGTGGCCGGAGAGCATAAAGCAGATACCGCAGCCCAGCGCGATGAGCTCCAGCCCGGCGCCGCTGAACAGCTCAAAGCCCAGCAGGATGGAGGGGATCAGGACGTTGGTGGCACCGCAGAAGATGGACACCAGCCCCACCGCCGCCGCAAACCCGGCGGGTAGACCCAGCAGCGGGCCGATCACGCAGCCGAAGGTAGCGCCCACAAAGAAGCTGGGCACCACCTCGCCGCCCTTGAACCCGCAGGCAAGGGTCAGCGCGGTAAGGAAGATCTTGCACAGAAAATCCCACGGCAGTGCCTGTCCCTGCTCCACGGCAGCGGTGATGACGCTCATGCCCGCGCCGTTATAGCGCCCCACGCCGAAGAGATAGGAAAAGCCGATGACCAGCACGCCGCCCGCAAAGACCCGCACCCACGGGTTTGGGAGAAGCTTTGGCACGGTGTGCTCCATGAAGTGGAGCGTATAGCAGAACAGGCGGGAAACGGCAGCGCAGGCCACGCCCAGCAGGATGACCAGCAGGGCGGTGCGGACATTCAGCTCCGGCGCAGTGAGGGCAAAGTGGGTGGGCGCGATGCCAAAGACCAGCGAGCAGCCGTAGGCGATAAGGGCGGAGGTAAAGGCGGGAACAAAGGCAGAAGTAAAGGTCAGGCCAACATCCTCCACCATCATAGCAAAGCAGGCCGCCGCCAGCGGGGTGCCAAACAGGGCAGAGAAGAACGCAGCCATGCCGCTGATGGTGGCGGTGCGGCGGTCGTGGTCCTTGAGCCGCAGCAGGGTGCCAAGATTCCAGCCGATGCTGCCGCCCATCTGCAGCGCAGCACCCTCGCGGCCGGCAGAGCCGCCGCACAGGTGGGTGAGCACCGTACCCAGAAAGATAGCGGGCACCAGCAGAATGCTGACCGGTTCGCCGCTCTGCACAGCGCGGATAACGTTGTTGGTGCCCACACCCTCGCACTTTGTTACCTTATAAAGGGCGGTGATGAGCAGGCCTGCCACAGGCAAAAGGAACAGCAGCCAGGGCTGCGCGGCACGCAGCTCGGTGGCGTGCTCGACAGCAAGATGGAACAAGGTGCCCAGAAATCCGCAGAGCAGACCCATGGGAACCGCCAGAAAGAACCATTGCAGCGCCACCCGGACGGCGGCTACGGCTTCGCGCCGGAATGTATCAAAATCGTTCATAGAAAGTACTCCTGTATCTTGACATCCGTTCTGTTTTTTGGAACCGATATAAGATAACACCGCAGGGCAGGACTGTCAACCCCAAAATGGGCAGAGAAAAACGGCGCTGCTCCATTTTCTGTTTACACCGCTCGCCCGGGTGTGCTATACTGAAGGCAGTACCGCACAATTCCCGCCTGACGGCTCAAGCACCGTTCCGGCGGCTGCGGCACGGCATCTGCGTTGCCAAAATGCTCGATAATACACAAAGTATTATCTGCGCTTTTGGCTTAGCATCTGCCGCACCTCGCTCGCCGTATCGGCACTTGGAATCATGCGGTACTGCCTGAACAAAAGAGAGCCCGCGCGGCAGACGCCGCCGGAAGGATATGGGAGGAAAAACACCATGGAAGCATCCAAAGTTTACTATACGGATTTCCGCTGTCCGGTGGGCACCAGCCTGCTGGAAAAGCTGCGCCGGGTGTGCATTGCCGCCGGCATCAAGGACATCGACATGGACGGCCGGTTCGTGGCCATCAAGATGCACTTCGGCGAGCTGGGCAATCTGGCTTTTCTGCGTCCCAACTACGCCAAGGTGGTGGCAGACCTGTGCAAGGAGCAGGGCGGTATGCCCTTCCTGACCGACTGCAACACCCTGTACCCGGGCAGCCGCAAGAATGCGCTGGAGCACCTGAGCTGCGCCCAGCTGAACGGCTTCTGGCCCATGACCACCGGCTGTCAGGTGATCATTGGTGACGGTCTGCGCGGCACGGATGAGGTGGAAGTGCCGGTGCCCAACGGCGAATACTGCAAGACCGCCAAGATCGGCCGCGCCATCATGGATGCGGACGTGTTCATCAGCCTGACCCACTTCAAGGGCCACGAGTCCACCGGCTTCGGCGGTGCGCTCAAGAATATCGGCATGGGCTGCGGCTCCCGCGCGGGCAAGATGGAGCAGCACGCTGCCGGCAAGCCCGCCGTGCAGGAGGGGCTGTGCCGCGGCTGCCACCGCTGCGCCAAGGAGTGCGGCTCGGACGCCATTACTTACAATGCCGAAAACAAGGCGGTCATCGATTACGACAAGTGCAAGGGCTGCGGCCGCTGCATCGGTGCGTGCAGCTTTGACGCCATCTATTCTCCCAACGACTGTGCCAACGAGCTGCTGGACCGCAAAATGGCGGAGTACGCCGCCGCAGTCTGCCACGACCGCCCCTGCTTCCATATTTCTCTGGTGCAGGACATCAGCCCCAACTGCGACTGCCACGGCGAGAACGATGCACCCATCCTGCCGGATATCGGCATCTTTGCGTCCTTTGACCCTGTGGCGCTGGACCAGGCCTGCGTGGACGCCTGCCTGAACGCCGCCCCGCTGCCCAACAGCCAGCTGAGCACGAACCTTGCAAAGCCGGGCTGGAACTGCTACCACGACAACTTCAAGGACTCCAATCCCAACATCGAGTGGAAGGCCACCCTTGAACAGGCCGAGAAGGTGGGTATGGGCACCCGCCAGTATGTGCTGAAAAAGGTATAACGACAAAATGGGGCGCTGACCACACGGTCAGCGCCCCATTGCGCTTTAAAGTTTAAGGTTGCGTTTAGGCCTCGCCGTTCGTCTCCGGCACGATATCGTCCAGCACGCTTTGCAGCGCCTGCCAGTTTTTCAGGGTGCAGCCGGGCAGGGTGTCAGCGTCCAGCCCTGCGTCCGCGATGCGGCCGGTCATGCTGTCCTTATCGCTGAGCAGGTCCAGCGCGGCGTCCTTAATTAGCGGCCATGCCTCGGCAAAGCCCTCCTGCTGGTTGTCGGTCAGGCCGTCGTACCAGCTGTAAAAGGCCTCCTGAATGGCTTCCGGGGAGCGGCTGGACATCCGCGCGTCCTCGGCCCATTGCAGCAGCGATGCCGCCGCGATAACCGATTTCAAGGAGCAGCCGGATACCCCGGGCCCCCAGCCCAGACAGGGCGCAAAGGCGTTTTCCGTGCCGGTGATGGAGAACACCGAGTTCTCGTCGAAGTTGCCGGGGTTGCCGGGGTTCAGCTCTCCGGTGTTGGCCTCTGTGGTGGAGGAGGGCAGCTCACTGCTGCCGGAAGCGGATGCGCTGTCGGAAGCAGGTGCAGCGCTGGATGCGGGGCTGCTTGCAGAGCCGCCGCAAGCTGCCAGCAGGCAGCCCAGTAAAGCGGCGCACAGCAGCAGCGCAAGGGAGCGGATATATTTCGATGTCATAAGAAAAACCTCCGTAACTGGTGCTCCGGCAAGCCGCCGGAGCAAAGCGGGATCTACACCCTAAGTATACGTTCTGCGCACGGCGTTGTCAATCGTTCTGCGCAGGACGAATTTCAAGCAGACCTGTGCAGGATATACAAAAATACAGCTTGAATTTCGGGCAGTTCCACGCATTGATATTTTCTGCACTGGCTCGTATAATCAAAGACAGACAAGTGAATTTATCAGTGCGTGTAACTGTTCGATCAGGCATGAGCATCAGAGGGAAGGCGGCAACGGCATCCCTTTGGTTCTTGTGCCCTTTTTCTTTTTCACAAAAGCTGCGGCATGGAAGCGGAGGAGTGCGGCGATGCAGGCTGTAAAGGTATTCAATAACAATGCGGTGTCAGTGGTCATGCCGGACGGCAGGGAAGCCATTCTCGTGGGCAACGGGCTTGGGTTTGGCCGCCGCCCGGGGGACGTGATCGACAAAAACCGCGTTTCCAAGGTGTACTATGTGCAGAACGAGCTGCAGACCAAGTTCCTCAAGATGCTGGATAACGTCACCCCGCAGGTGATGCAGGCCGCCGAGCGTATCTCGCTGGCGGCAGAGGAGCAGGGCATCCTGCTCAGCAGCAAAAGCACTATCTCGCTGGTGGACCACATCAGCTTTGCGCTGGAACGTGTGGAAAAGGGCACCTTTCTGCCCAACCTCATGCTCTCGGAGACCCGGATGCTGTACCCGAAGGAGTACGCAGTGGGGCAAAGGGCGCTGGAACTTGTTCGGCAGTTCTGCGGCGTACAGCTGCCGGAGGACGAAGCGGGCTACATTGCCCTGCATCTGGTAGCCGGTGCGGCGGACGGCGCGCTGGCCTACGATACCGTAAAGTTCGTCAAGGCGGTCAAGGAGATCATCTGCGACACCTATCACTGCACCTTTGAGGAAGAAAGCCTTGAGACCACCCGCCTGACCGTGCACCTCAAGTTTCTGGCGGCGCGCATTCTGCGGCACACTCCTTGGCAGGACGCCGGGCTGGAATCCATGTATACGGTGCTTTTGCAGCGCGACAGCCGCAATGAGGTGTGCTTACAGCGCATCAATGCCTATCTGCGGCAGGAATTTGATTACGAGCTGGATCATCAGGAGCAGGTCTATCTGCTCATCCATCTGACCAAGATCGTTGGTTAAAATGTTTCAACAGGGCGTCCGGAAGCCCTGCGGAATAGAAATCATCCCCCAAAACAGTCAAGTCAAAAAGTGAGGAGTATTACACGATGAAAGAAAAAGTCATGAATGGCTTGGAAAAGTTCTCCAAAGCCATGCTCTCACCGCTGTCGTATATCTCGGCAGCAGGCCTGATCCTTGTGCTGGGCGCATTGCTTACCAGCACAAGCCTTAGTGCGATGATCCCCGTTCTGCAGTGGACCCCCATCAAGCTGCTGGGACAGCTGATCTACAACTGCATCATGGTCATCATCAACAACCTCAGCCTGATGTTCTGCGTAGGCATCGCAGCGGCGCTGGCCAAAAAGAACAAGCAGCAGGCTGCCATCATCGGCCTGATGAGCTACTTTATGTACCTGACCGCTGGCAACGTCACTCTGACCCAGCTGGGTATGCTGGCAGAGGCTGACCCGATGGTGGGTCTGTACGGCACCGGTCAGTCCACCGTGTTCGGCATCCAGACGGTGGATATGGGCGTGTTCGGCGGCATCCTGCTGGGCTTGGTCTGCGGCTGGGTGTACAACCGCACCTGTGAAAAGCAGTTCAAGGGCATCATCACCCAGATCTACTCCGGCAACCGCTGGTCCTTTACCTGCATGGTGGTCTTTTCCATCCTGTTCGGCTTTGGTTCCTGCTTCTTCTGGCCGCCGGTGCAGAACGTCATCAGCGCACTGACCGATCTGATCGCCACCTCCGGCAACTTCGGCCTGTTCCTGTACGGCTTTTTGGAGCGTTTCCTCATCCCCACCGGCCTGCACCACCTCATCTACACCCCCTTCCAGTTCTCTGCACTGGGCAACAGCCTGACCGTGGGCGATGCCACCTACACCGGCTCCTACATCGTCATGATGATGGAGTACAGCATGGGTCTGCCCTTCTCGGACGGCATCGTGTGGATGTACACCGGCTTCACCAAGACCTTCGGCTACTTTGGCATCGTGGCGGCCTTCATCTTCTGCGCCCGCAAGGAGAACCGCAAAAAGACCGCTGCCGTTCTGGTGCCGCTGGCCTTTACCGCTTCTCTGGCTTCCATCACTGAGCCGCTGGACTTCATGTTCTGCTTCACTGCTCCCATCCTGTGGGTGGCACACGCCTGCATCTCCGGCCTGTTCATCGTGCTGCTGCACATCTTCCATGTCACCGGCTTTACCACCAACCTCCTCGGCTCGGTGCTGATGAACCTTTCTGCCGGTGCAGATAAGACCAACTATCCCACCCTGTACCTGCTGGCGCTGTGCCAGATCGCAGTGTACTTTGTGGTGTTCACCCTGCTGATCAAGGCCTTCAACCTGCACACCCCCGGCCGGGAAGAGGTGAGCACCGAGACCGCGGGGAGCGATGCACCCGCCAAGAAGGCAAGCGTGAAGAACGCTGCCGAGGTGCAGTGCGTCATCGACGGTCTGGGCGGCAAGGAGAACATCCTGTCGGTGGACAACTGCTTCACCCGTCTGCGGGTAAACATCAAGGACCCCGCAAAGCTGGACGAAGCTGCCATCAACAAACTGCCCAACAGCGGCATCGTGAAAAAGGGTACCGATATCCAGATCGTTTACGGTCTGCAGGTAGCCGATATCAAGCGTGCTGTGGAAGCACAGCTGGAAAACCAGTAAACCGCTTTTCCGTGCCCCGGCGGACTGCGCCGGGCTAACCTGAAAAATACAAAAAAGGAGCGTTTATACTATGGTCATTACCATTGCTGGCGGCGGTAGCACTTTTACCGCCGGTATCGTCAAATCCATCGCCCTGCGCCGGGAAGAACTGGAAGTGGACGAGATCCGTCTGTTCGATATCAACAAGGAGCGGCAGGACAAGGTTGCCGTTGTGGTGGACTGGGTCCTGCACAAGGAGCTGAATACCGACATCAAGCTGGTGGTCACCACCGATGTGCAGCAGGCTTACACGGATGCCTCTTTTGTGTTTGCCCAGATGCGCGTGGGCGGCTACGCCATGCGGGAACAGGACGAAAAGATCCCCCTGCGCCACGGCTGCGTGGGACAGGAGACCTGCGGCTGCGGCGGCATGGCCTACGGAATGCGCACCATCTTCCCCATGATCAAGCTGATCGACGATGTGGAAAAGTATGCCAAGAAGGACTACTGGATCCTGAACTACTCCAACCCCGCCGCCATCGTATCCGAAGCCTGCCGCAAGCTGCGCCCGAAGGCACGGATCATCAACATCTGCGATATGCCCATCGCCATCATTGACGTGGTGGCAGCTGCCATGGGCATCCAGAACAAGAAGGAGATCGTTTACGATTACTTTGGCCTGAACCACTTCGGCTGGTTCACCTCCATCCAGTACCACGGCGAGGATCTGATGCCCAAGCTGCGCGCCTACATCAAGGAGAACAAGATCCTTCTGCCGGAAAGCTACCTCAAGGGCATGGGCGCGCTGACCTCCTCCAGCAGCCAGAACCGCCACACCAAGGGCAGCTGGTACTATGTGTGGAAGGGCGAGTACGAGATCATGGAAAACTTCCCGGAGTACCTGCCCAACACCTACCTGAACTACTATCTGCAGGCCAAGGAGTTCGTGGAGCACTCGGACCCGAACCACACCCGCGCCAACGAGGTGGAGGAGACCCGCGAAAAGAACCTGTTCGACGGCATCGACCACTACCTCAAGACCGGCAAGGTGGACGCCAACACCTTCTATGCCGGCAGCCACGGCGACTGGATCGCAGATCTTTCCGCTGCGCTGAAGAACGACACCAAGGCACGCTTCCTCATCATCACCGAGAACCGCGGCGCGATTCCCAATATGCCCTATGACGCAATGGTGGAGCTGCCCGCCTACATCGGCAAGAACGGCCCGGAGGTCATTGCCCGGGACAACATCCCGCTGTTCCAGCAGGGCTTGATGATGCAGCAGCTCAACAGCGAAAAGCTGCTGGTAGAGGGCTGCGTAGAAGGCAGCTACGAGAAGGTGCTGCAGGCCTTTACCCTGAACAAGACTGTGCCCAGCATGAGCGTTGCAAAGGCCATTCTGGACGATATGATCGAAGCCAACAAGGGCTACTGGCCGGAGCTGCACTGAGCAGCCGGTTTTCCCGCCGCCGCAGGCATTGCCGCCTGCGGCGGCTTTTTTGTGTGCATTGACCTTTGCACAGCAAGGGCTTATAATGAGAAAAAACCAGTAAAAGCGAAAGGAAGCACACCCATGCAAAACCAAGTCCCTGTATCCACCAGCCGCCCGGTCACCGGGCGCTTTGCGCCCAGCCCCAGCGGACGGCTGCATCTGGGCAATCTGGCGTGCAGCCTGCTGGCATGGCTCAGCGCAAAAAGTCAGGGCGGGCGCATCGTGCTGCGCATCGAGGACCTGGACGCCGAGCGCTGTCCCCGCGTCTACGCCGACCTGCTGGAGCAGGATCTTGCGTGGCTGGGGCTTACATGGGACGAAGGCGGCAGCACCGGCGGCGCACACGTACCCTATTACCAGAGCGAATGCGGGGACATCTATACCGAAAGCTACCGCAAACTGGAGCAGAGGGGACTGGTGTACCCCTGCTTTTGCTCCCGCTCCCAGCTGCACGCCGCCAGCGCACCCCACACCTCGGACGGCAACGTCATCTACCCGGGCACCTGCCGGGGGCTGACGCCGGAAGAGATCGCGGAAAAGCGCAAAAAGAAAGCCCCTGCCTACCGCCTGATGGTGCCGGATGAGGAAATCACCTTTACGGACGGCTGCATGGGCACCCACACCGAGAACCTGCTGCGGGACTGCGGCGATTTCTATCTGCGCCGGGCAGATGGCGTGTTTGCCTATCAGCTGGCGGTGGTGGTGGACGATGCCCGCATGGGTGTCACCGAGGTGGTGCGCGGGGCAGACCTGCTTTCCTCCACGGCGCGGCAGCTGTACCTGTACCGGCTGCTGGGCTTGCAGCCGCCCCGCTTTGCCCACTGCCCGCTGCTGCTGGCAGCGGACGGGCGGCGGCTGTCCAAACGGGACGGCGACCAGAGCCTTGAAAACCTGCGGGCAAAATACACCGCCCCGGAGATCATCGGTAAGCTTGCCTATGCCTACGGCTTGCAGCCGGAGCCAGCGCCCCGCACCCCGGAAAGCCTTGTGCCGGACTTTGCGTGGACAAAAGTCCCCAAGCAGGATATCTGCCTGCCCGAGGGGCTGTTTTAAAAAAGGAAATGAAAAACGACCCCTGCCAGCGCCAAAGGCGCTGACAGGAGTCGCTTTTTCTTTCTTCCTTATGCTCTCCGCACCTGCGGCAGCTGGCTGCGCTCGAGGGCGGTAAAGGCACTGTCCAGCGCCAGTGCCAGCAGCGCACCCAAGGCTACGTCAATGCAGCTGTGCTGCTTGAGCAGCACGGTGGAGCAGACGATGGAAACGCACAGCACAGCGGCTGCGGGACGCATCCAACGGCGGCGGGGCGCATCAAAGATGCGGCTGCGGTAGTACGCCAGCAGCAGCGTTACCGAGTTGAACACATGAATGGAGGGGCAGACGTTGGTGGCGGTGTCGGTGCGGTACAAAAAGCGCACCACCCGGGCAAAGACATCGCTGCCCGGCACCCAGTAGGGGCGCAGATCCAGCGCCGTGGGCAGCACGGCGTAGCACGCCAGTGCAATGGTCATGCCGGAGAACAGCGGCAGGCACAGCCGCCAGAAGTCCTCCCGCGGGGCCTTCCACAGCAGATAGAACAGGGTAAAGGGGATCCACACAAACCATGCAAAGTAGGGGATCACCGCATATTTGCAGAAGGGGATCAGATCGTCCAGACGGCAGTGCACCAGAATGCTGCGCAGGGGGACGTTTGCCTCCAGATAGTGAAAAACGGAAAGATAAAATATAGAATACAGCGCCATAAACCCGACCGGGTGGCGCGCAAGCCAGCTGCGTTTCATAGAATAGCCTCCTTTTGCAGAAGAGCAGAACTCGATAGCATTGAGAAATTATACGCCCGAACGATGAAGATTGCAAGAACGAAAGGTGAAAACTTTGTCAAGCGCTGAAAAAATAATTTGTGGAACCTGTAAAAAATACCATCACTCTTCTGTTGATAATACGAATCAAAGCGGCGCTTTCCTGCAAAAAGAAAAAATCCACCCCGTTTTCGCCGGTCTTTACAGACCGGGAAAGGGGTGGATGCCAGAGAAAACCCCTTCCGTCTTACCGCTGCGCGGCAATCCACCTTCCCCAAGGGGACGGCTTTCGCGGTGGCGGAAAACTTCACGGCATTGCCCCAAAAGGCGTCCCCTTGGGGGAGCTGGCTTTGCGAAGCAAAGACTGAGGGGGTAACTATCAGATCACACTCTGCTCCAGCCAGCTGCCCCGGCGGAAGCGCAGGTAGAAGCACAGCGAGCGGAACACCCAGTCCAGATACATGCCCATCCAGATGCTCAGCAGCCCGCCGCCGAAGCACAGCACGGCCAGATAGCAGAAGCCCACCCGGAACGCCCACATGGACACGATGCTCACGGTCATGGTAAACCGGGCGTCACCGGCGGCGCGCAGGATGTTGGGCAGGGTAAAGCTGGACGGCCACACGAACAAGGAAACGATGTTGAACCACACCATGATGTCCAACGCCATGGCCTGCGCTTCCGGCGAGAGATTGAACAGGGACACCGCGAACCGGTTGGCGAAGAAGAAGGCCGACAGGTTCATCACCCACGCGCCGCAGTAGGCGGTCAGCATCAGGCGGCGGGAGTAGTACACCGCCTGCTCCTTTTCGCCCGCGCCCAGACACTGGCCTACCACGGTCAGGGCAGCCATGCCCACGGCGTTGGCGGGGATGTTCAGGAAAGTGGTGGTGGTATTGGCCACGGCGTTGGCGGCAATGGCTGCCGTGCCAAGAGTGGAGGTCAGGCTGGAGACCGACAGCTTGCCGATCTGGAACATGCCGTTCTCGATGCCGGCGGGGATGCCCACCCGCAGGATGCGCCGGATCAGCCCGCCGTTCGGAGCCATCGCCCGCAGGCTGTCCACCCGCAGGGCGCAGCCCGGCTTTTGCAGCAGATACAGCACCACCGCGCAGGCAATGGCGCGGGACACAAGGCTTGCCAGCGCCGCACCCATGACCCCCATGCCAAAGCCGTAGATCAGCACCGCGTTGCCGCCGATATTCACCACGTTCATCACCAGACTGGACAGCATACTGATCTTGCTGTTGCCCTGCGCCCGGAACAGCGCCGCACCGGCGTTGTACAGGCCGATGAAGGGGTAGCTCAGCGCCGAAAGCAGAAAGTAGGTCTCGGCATAGCGCATCACGTCCGCGTCAATAGAGCCGAAGATGCCCCGCAGGATGGCGTGCCGCCCGCCGATGACCACCGCCGCCACCAGTACACTGAAACTGGACAGCACGAATAAGATCTGCGCAGCCGCCGCCTTGGCGTTTTTTGGCTCCTGATGACCGATGTACTGGCTGGTAACCACCGCACCGCCGGTGGCCAGTGCGCTCATGATCTGGATCATCAGGGTGTTGAAGCTGTCCACAAGGCTCACGCCGGATACGGCGGCTTCGCCCACCGAGGACACCATCAAAGTATCTGCCAGACCAATGGTCACGCTGAGCGCCTGCTCCGCGATCAGCGGCAGCAGCAGCGCCACCAGCGCCTGCCGTGGAAACAGGGGAGTAGATGTGAATTTGGACGATTTCATGCTGTCCTCCGTTGCAAATGACAAAAAAGCTCGAATACCTCTATCATACAGCGGATGCTGTCGAAATGCAAGGGGTTGTATACAAGAAAACGGAAATCAATAAAAGGCTTCCCCCGGTCGGGGGAAGCTGTCACCGCAGGTGACTGATGAGGGCGCTACTGCCGGAATTACCCCTCATCCGTCTGCTCACTACGTTCGCAGCCACCTTCCCCCCAAGGGGTGAAGGCTTTTCGGTGTTCCGTATCGAAAAACAACAGCCTGCCGTGTGCAGTGCCCTTTACCCATGGGCACAGTTGTGTTAAAATAAGGTTGCAGCCCGCCCCGCTGTGCAGGAGAGGGGCGCTGCTTTGGTATATGATAAGAAGGTAAAGACCCATAAGGGGGTAAAGTATGCAGCAAACTGCGCATAAGGTCGTGGTCATCGGGCATCGCAACCCGGACACCGACTCCATCTGCTCTGCCATTGCCTATGCAGAGCTGAAAAATAAGACCAGTGATCTGGTCTGCGAAGCCCGGCGTGCGGGCAAAATGAATCAGGAAACGGAATTTGTGCTGAAAAAGTTCGGGGTCACGCCGCCCCGGATGTGCACCGACGTCAACCCGAAGATCCGGGACGTGGATTACCGCCAGATCCCCGGCATCTCCGGTTCCACCAGTCTGCGCAAGGCGTGGGAGATCATGCGCGACCAGAAGATCGACACCCTTCCTGTGACCAGCGAGGACAACGAACTGCAGGGCGTCATCACGGTGAAGGATATCGCCACCGCCAACATGGACCTGTTCGACACCAGCATCCTTGCCAAGAGCCGCACCAGCTACCGCAATATTCTGGAAACGCTGGGCGCTACCATGGTGGTGGGCAGTGAGGACGCAGAGTGCACCACCGGCCACATCCGCATCGGCACCGCCACCCCGGAAATGCTGGAAAGCAGCATGGAAAAGGGCGATATCGTCATCCTGACCAACCGCTACGAAAGCCAGCTCTGCGCCATCGAGAAGGAAGCTTCCCTCATCATCATCTGCAACGGCGCAAAGGTGGGCCGCACTATCCAGCATATCGCTGCCGAGACCGGCGTAGCCATCATGAGCGCCCCCTGCGATACCTACGCGGCGGCAAAGCTCATCAGCCAGTGTGCGCCCATCTCCTATTACATGACCCGGGACGATATCATGAAATTCACCCTCGTCACCCCGGTGGCAGACGTTACCCGCGTGATGGCAAAGGTGCGCCACCGGTATTTCCCCATTCTGGATGCAGACGGTAAGTATTGCGGTATGATCAGCCGCCGCAACATCATCAACCTGCGCAAGCGCCGCATCATTCTGGTGGACCACAACGAAGCCACACAGGCGGTGGAGGGCTTTGATCAGGCCGAGATTCTGGAGATCATCGACCACCACCGCATCGGCAGTCTGGAGACCAGCGGCCCGGTGTACTTCCGCAACCAGCCGGTGGGCTGCACCGCCACCATCGTCACCCAGATGTACGATGAAAACGGCGTGACCATCCCGCAAAAGACCGCCGGTCTGCTGCTGGCTGCCATCCTTTCGGATACGCTGGTGTTCCGCAGCCCCACCTGCACCCCCATCGACGTAAATGCCGCCAACCGTCTGGCAAAGATCGCGGGGGTAGACATCAACGAGTTTGCCAACGAAATGTTTGAAGCCGGCGAAAAGCTGGACGGCAAGACCGCCGAGGAAGTGTTCTTGCAGGACTTCAAGGTGTTCATGTGCGGTGATATCCGCTTTGGCGTGGCGCAGGGCAGCTACATGACCCGCAAGAACCTGACCGCCGCCGAAGCGCTGCTGAAGCCGTATCTGGAAGAGGCACGCAACAAGCAGAACGTGGAGGACATCTACATGCTGCTGACCGATGTGCCCAAGGAAGAGAGCGTGGTTATATGCGATGGACGCTACGCCGCCGGGGTGCTGACGGATGGCTTCGAGATCCAGCCCGCCGCCGATGGCAGCTGGACGCTGCCGGGCGTGGTGAGCCGCAAAAAGCAGTTCATCCCCGCCCTGATGACCGCTTATCAGGAGCTGTAAAGGGACACTGCCGTGTTTGATTTTCTTTCCAAAAAGGATCGCACCCCGCCCGCACTGCCACAAGGCACGGAGCGGCGGCGCTACATCATCACCGGGCAGGTGCAGGGGGTAGGTTTCCGCTACCGGGCGCGGTACGCCGCCCAGACCCTCGACCTGACCGGCTGGGTGCAGAACGAGGACGACGGCAGCGTGACGCTGGAAGTGCAGGGCGACCCGGATAAATTCATCTCCCTGTTCGCCATGATCCAGAAAAGCGACTATATCCAGATCACCGGCATCCGCAGCAAGAATATCCCGCCCGACCCGTGGGAGCGCGGCTTCTCGGTAAAGGGGTATTAAGGAACTGAATAGAAACAGAGCGCCTGACACCGCAGTGTCAGGCGCTCTGTTTCTATCATATTATACTTTTACCCCAGCACCTTGAGGGGGGAGTTTTCCACCCACAGGGTATTGTCCAGCAGGCGGGTGACGGCAAGCCGTCCATTTGCCGTTACCCGGGCGGGGTCGAGGGCGTAGAAATCGCTCTCGGTCAGGTTTTCCGGGTCGGCGGTGGGAGAGATGCCCGCCACGCATACCCAGTGCCCGTAGGTGCTGCTGGTGGCAATGTGGGGGTAGTTCACCTCGCTCCAGCCGGAGGAAGTCAGGTGGTACTCATAAGTAGAGGTGCGGTTCGTGTGCCTTTTGACCCCGCTGACCGTGGTGTTTTTCAGGTGCACGATCACCGGATGCCCGGCGGAAAGCTCGCTGTACAGCTTTTTCAGGCACTCGGCGCGGGTGCCGGAGTACCCGGTGTAGCCCGCTGCGGACCACACCGCCCCGTTCGACCACATCCCGCTGCCGGAGCATACCTTGCCGTCCAGAATGGTGCGGGCGTAGCGCAGCGCGTACAGGCTGCACTTGCCGGAGGTCTGGTTGCCGATGGAAAGGATGTGGCTGGTATCGAAGCTGAGCAGCCGGATGCCGTTTTTCTCTTTCAGCGCAGCGGCGTGGGCATGGGGCAAAAAGGCGCACAGCAGCAAAACCAGCGCCAAAACTGCCGCCGCCAGCCGCTGTGCCGCGCGGGCGGGACAGTGTTGCATGGGTACTTCCTCCGAGTTCGTTTCAATTCGGACATGATTTTACCACCAAAACGTGGTGAAAATGTGTAAAAAGGCAAAATAATGGGGAAAAATGGTGCGCCCTCTCAGGCGCTCCCGCGCCAGCTCCCCCGAAGGGGGAGCCAAGCCGTAAAGTTCAGCACTAAAGTATTAGGTATAATGAGGAAGTTCCCGGCGGTGCTCTTGGCTCTCCCTTTGGGAGAGCTGTCACCAAAGGTGACTGAGAGGGCGCACGCCGTTAGTCCTATCGCTAAAGTTTTAGACGCAATGAGAAACCTTCCGGGCGCGCCAGAGGCTCCCTCCCAGAGGGAGCTGGCGCGGCGCAAGCCGCGTCTGAGGGAGTTAACGCCATCAACACAACATATATCCAAATTTAAGTAACCCCGCACCCGGCAAAACCGCGCCGCCGGGGCAGGGAAAAGAAGATTCCGTAGATTGTCGACGGACTTTATTCCAGAATATACCAAAACTGCAACAAATCCCGCTTATTTTCATCCTTTTTAACGAAACTGTTTCGGGAAGTTTAGCGATATTCCCGATTGACAAAACCGTCACCTGTCGGATATAATCAGGGCAGAAAGGCAACGATGGTTGCGAAAGCCTTTCGGGAAAAAAGAAACATATCCACAAACAAGCTGATTGGAGGGATACCCTTATGAAGAACCTGAAAAAATTCGTAGCCCTGCTGCTGGCAGGTGTGATGGCTATGGTGATGCTCACCGCCTGTTCCGGCGGCGGCGCTGGTAGCAATCTGAAAGAGGATACAGATGCCGAGACTAAGGTTCTGGGCAAGTACAGCACCAGCACAACAAGCGTAGATAATAACAAAGTATTGAAAGATAAAGCAGAAAGATTCTTGGATGAGAAAATCCATGCTTCTGGCAGCATTCTGGGCTATAAGTTCGTTCTTGGCTGTGATGTAGAGGGTCGGAAAGAAGAGTATCTGACGGTTCTTGTGGCGGCGAACTTCTCCTATAATGACACATTGCTGGGTTACATTCTGAACGAAATCTCGAAGAAGGTTAATACCGATACGAATGTCAATATTAACCAGAATGGCGCTTTGACAGACATTGGCGTTGTTGTCAAAGGCGACAGCAAGCAGAGCTACATGGCAATTGCGTTCAAGATCAAGAACCCCAACCCCAACCATGTTAAATAAGTAAAGAATCATCAGTCCTTTCTTCCCCGGAGAGCGCCCCGCTCCCCGGGGCTTTTTTGTATCCAACAGGCTGGCGTATCTGCTCAAAAACAACTGGAAAATCTAGGCAGTCTGTACATTGACCGGGGGAGGGAGATGCTGTAAAATAAACATAAGCTATCCGGGCTTTTGGGGCGCGGATAAAGTCTGTAAATTTTTTATTTGGAGGAATCTAACATGAAAAAGATGAAACGTCTTGTGGCTGTTCTTCTGGCCGGTATCATGGCACTGGCAATGCTCACCGCTTGCGGCGGTACGCCCAGCACCCCCGGCAGCTCGGAGTTTGAGAAGAAGGTTGAGCAGGCCTATATGGCAAAACTGAATGAGACTTTTGGTGTGAATTTCGATAACGATGACGCCATCAAGAAGCTGGCTGTCGATTACCTTCAGGAGGTAAGCGGCGCAGAGACTCTGAATAATGACACACTTTGGAAAGCAGTAAAGCTGAGTGCAAATACCGTGAATGAGGTTATGGTCTGCTTCGACACGAAGCAGTCCACCAACGGAAAGTATGTGAAGTTCTACTATGAAGTGGACAAGGCAGAGACTATTACGCCGGATAAAACGAACCTTGACGTTGTGAAAGCCACTTGGGAAACTCTTCAGCAAATGACTAGTAATAAATTCGAGCTTACCGCGCTGGGCGTCGGCGCAAAGACCATCGGTGACAAGACCTATGTTGCCATCGGCTTTGGAATTAAAGCTGCACAGTAATTGAATCATCCCGCCCCGAGGAGCACCCCGCTCCCCGGGGCTTTTTTTGCGCCTTTTTGTGACAAACCCCGCCCGCTGTGGTACAATAAAAGGGTATCGAACTCACACAGAAAGGACGTTTCCATGCAGCTGTTTGAACTGGTCAGCCCACGGCTGTTCCGCCCGCTGGCGGGGCCTAACCGGGCGTTTTATGCAGAGCTTTTGCTGCTGCTCTGGGAGGAGTGCCGCCATACGGCAGATTACAGCATTTCCCGCGCCGAGGCCGTCTCCCGCGCCGAGGATTATTTTGCCGCGCTGGCAAAGCCGCTGGCGCTGGACGCCGACGGCGCGGGCGATGAGGACGAGCAGCCCACCCGCGACCCCCACACGCTGGCGGTGGGCTTTTTGCTGCGTCTGCGCCGCACCGGCTGGCTGGAGGAGCAGCCCGGCAGTTATGAAAGCGAGCCCACCTTTGCCTTTATGCCGGAGGTCACCCCGCTGCTGGACGCGCTGGAAGAGATATTGAACCCCCGGGTGGTCACCTACACCGGCAAGCTGTACAAGGCGTGGCAGCTGCTGGGCAGCATCGGGCAGGAAAAAAGCCCCTACGAAAACGTGCTGCGGGAGGTGGCGGCAGACCTTGAAACGTTGAACAAGTCCCTGCGCGCCCTCAACGCTTCCATCGGGCATTATATCGACCGCCTGACCCATAACCGCACCCCGCAGGAGGTGCTGGAACTGTTCGACCAGTACGAAGAAAAAGTTGTGGCAGCGGCGTACCATCGTTTTAAGACCAGCGATAACCTGTTCAATTACCGCGCTTATCTGGAAGAAGAACTGGACGACTGCGAGCAGAACCACCTGCCGCGCTTAGCGCTGGATTACGCCCGGGTGGAGCGCTGCGCCCCCGGCGAAGCGGCACCCCGGGTGCGTGCTCTCATCCAGCAGCAGCGGGACGCGCTGGAAGAGATGAGCACCCTGATGAAGGAGATCGACGCCAGCCACATCCGCTACCGCAAGCGTGCGGTGCAGCGGGCACAGTTTTTGCTGCTGAGCGACCGCTCGGCGCAGGGCAGCGTCACCGCCCTGCTGCGCCGCTATGCGGAGGACATCCGCAGCCCGGAGCAGCTGTTTGAGCCGGACGATGGCCCGGTGGCAGCGCGGCTGCACCTGTACCCGGCGGCAGTGTTCGGCGCAAAGCCGCTGTATCCCCCCGCCGCGCCCCGCACCGAAGCACCTCTTGCCCCGGTGCGCACCGAACCTCTTGACCCCGACCGGCTGCGGCAGGAGCAGCAGCTGCTGCTGGATTACGCCCGCCTTGCCGTCACCGAGGAAAACGTGGCGCTGCTGGCGCAGCAGGCACTGGCTGCCCGCGGGCAGGTGAACGCCTCCACCCTTGTGGAGGAATACCCGAACGATTTTACAGGCATCATCGGCCTGCACACCTATTCCCAGTCGCCGCACCGGGAGTATGATATCACCCTGACCGGAAACTGGGTGGAGCGCGGCGGCTTCCGGTTTCAGGACTTTGTCCTGACCCGCCGCAAGGAGGTAAACACGGATGGCAACCATTGATCTGCTGGAAGAGACCGCAAACTATCTGCTCAACCACTGCTTTGTGCTGGGCTGCGTAGAGGAACAGCGGGCAAAATATCTGTATATTCAGGATCACCTCAACGAGGTGCGGGCGGTGTTCAAACCGCTGGGCTACGCGGTGCTTTTGTACCCCGCACCCATGCAGGCGGCGGCGCTGGTCAACGAGCACGAGGGCAGTCAGGCACGGCTGCTCAAATACGAGAGCATCCTGCTGCTGGTGCTGCGGCTTTTGTACCTGCAAAAGCGGGAAAGCCTTGCCGCCAGCGCGGACGAGGTGCTGGTGACCGTAGAAGAAGTACAGGCCGAATTGCAAAAGATGAACCTGCCCCGCAAACTGGATCAGCAAACGCTGGAAAAGCTCATGCGCACCCTGCGCCGGTACAATCTGGCGCGTCCGGTGGGACGGCTGTCCGGGCTGGACAGCCGCATCGAGGTGTTCCCCACGGTGCTGCTGGCGCTGCCGGATGCTGACCTTGCGGATGCCGCCGCCGAGAGCGCCCGCACCCGCACCGAGCTTGGCCTGTATGAGCGCCCGGAGGGCGCAGACACGGAAGCAGGGGAGGGTGAAGCATGATCGAACTCAAGCGCCTGAAACTGATCAACTGGCACAACTTTGAAAATACCACCTTCGACTGCGCCCGCCTGACCTATATGATCGGCGTGAACGCCGTGGGCAAGACCACCATTCTGGACGCCATCCGCTACTGCCTGACCACCAACCGCAACTTCAATGCGCTGGGCAATAAGAAAAGCGGCCGCACCCTGCAAGGCTCTGTCCACGCCAAGCAGCGCGGCGAAAACGCCTACCGCCGCCCGGGGCATACCGTGGCGTATATCGGGGCAGAGTTCTGGGACAGCGTCAAGCACACCAGCTTTGTCATCGCGGTACGGGTGGAGTCCGAAGGCCCCATGCAGGAACTGCACCCCGGCGACCAGACGTGGTATATCTCGGAGGACGGCATCACGCTGGAACAGCTGCCCTTTATCGACCCGCGCACCGGTGCGCCCAGCGCCAAGGAGGACTTCAAGCCCGCCGAGGGGCGGCTTTCCTATACCCGCAGCCCCAGCGAAGCGCGGGACAGAATATGCCGCGCACTGGGCATCGGACGCGCAGCCAGCCCGCTGGGTAAAAAGTTCAACGAGGTGTTCCAGATGGGCACCAGCATGGACGAGATCCCGAACTTCCGGGAGTTTCTGTACCAGTATATCCTTCCGCAGCCGGAGCTGGACTTGGAAGCCTTGCAGGGTGACCGCTTGGAGCTGGAAAACCTGCACGCCGTGCTTGCCGAAGCCCAGACCCGCGCCGACGCGCTGGACGAGATCGTCTGCTTCGGCCGTGAAGCCACCGAAAAACAGACCGAAGCCCTTGTGAACCGGGGTGCCGCCCTGCTGGCGCGGGCTGCTGCCGATGCCGGGGAAAAGGCCGTCTGGCAGGAGCGGGTGGAGGCCGGACGCCGCCAGCAGGAGACGCTGCGCACCCGCTACGCCGAAGCCAAGACCGCCGAAGCGGAGGCTCGCCGCGCCTACCTGACCGCCCACAGCGCCGCCGGTGCCAGCGGCGAGGGGCGCGCACTGGATGCCCTCAGCGAGGAGCTGGCACACCGGCAGACCGCACTGGATGCTGCCGCCCGCCGCGCCGACACCGCCGAAAAAGCCGCCGAAAAGACCGGCAACCTGCTGGCGGTGCTGCGCCGCAGCGGCTTTGCCGCCGGGCAGAAGCTGGCAGACCTGACCCCCGACACCCTGCCCGCCCTGACCGACTGGCTGACCGCACAGGAAAAGCCGCTGGAAGAAGCCTATTTTGCCGCCCGGCAGCACACCGCCGCCTTGCAGCGGCAGCAGACCGAGAAACGCGCCGAGCTGGATGCCGTATCCGGCGGCAAGTGGGTGTACCCCCACGGGGACGCCGCCACCCGGGTGCGGGACGCTGTGAACGCGGAACTGAAAAGCCGTGGCATGGAGCCGGACGCCCGCATCTTCTGCGAGCTGCTGAACGTGGAGGACGAGAGCTGGCAGGACTGCGTGGAAGCCTGTCTGGGCGACCGCCGGTTCGATATTCTTGTGCCGCCCGCCCACTACGCCGCCGCCAAAAGTGCCTTTGTGGCGCTGAAAGAGAAAGTCGGCCCCATCAGCCTGCTGGACACCCCGGGGCTGCGCAAGGCTAACCGCCGCGCCGACACCGCCCCCGCCGACAGTCTGGCGGCACAGGTCACCAGCGAAAACCCGCTTGCCGCGCAGTACGCCGACACCATTCTGCGCCGCATCGTCTGCTGCGACACCCCCGACACGCTGGAAAACTATCCCGACAGCGCTACCCGGGACCTTCTGCGCCACCATCCCTTCCGGTTGGAGCGTCTGCGCACCCCGCAGCGCTATATCGGCTTGGAAGCCCGCCGCGCCCGCGCCGGGGCACTGGCAGGGGAGATGAACGCCCTTGCCGAGGAAGTACGCGCCGCCGCACAGGCAGAGCAGAACCTGAAAGCCGCATACAGCCAGTACCAGACCCTTTTGCGCGGCACCACGCTGGAAGAACTTGCCGCTTTGTGGGACGCCCGCGCCGCCCTGACCGCCGCCCGCGCGGCGGTGGAGGAACAGGCGGCAAAGCTGGCCGAGTGCCGCGAGAATCCGCTTTTGCAGCAGCTGTATAAAGAGGAAGAGGTGCGCGAAGCCGCATGGGAAGCCGCCCGCACCGCCGTGGAGCAGACCGGCGGTGACCTGCGCGTATGCGAAAAACAGATCTCCTCCTGTGAGGCGGAGCAGCAAAAGGCGGTGGACACCGCCGAAAAGAGCGCACAGGCCGCAGAGAGCTTTTTTGCCGCCCACCCGCTGGTGGAGCCGCTCTCCCGCAGCCGTCAGCAGGCACTCACCGGGCCGGATAAGTCCCCCCGCGCCGCCGCGCAGGCCGCCGAAAAGGCACAGGCCAAGCTGGACGATGCCCTGACCGTCTACCTGAACAGCACGCTGGAACCGGCGCAGCGGGAATACAACCGGCGCTACGTCTGCGATTATCCCTTGGGGCTTGCCGGGCTGGAACAGTACCGCGCCCAGCACGAAAGCCTTGTGCGCATCGATCTGGAGCGCTACGCCGCCCGCCTGGAGCAGGCGCAGCGGGACTGCAAGGACCGCTTCCGCAAGGATATCCTGTTCCGCATGAAGGACGATATCTTCAACGCCCGGCGGCAGTTCCGGGAGCTGAACAAGGTCATGGAGCAGCTGACCTACGGCGAGGAGGTCTACCGCTTTGAGCTGGAGCCCAGCCGCGACCCGCAGCTGGCGGCGTTCTATCAGGTCATCGTGGATAAAGGCAACCAGCAGATGACCGAGGGCGATTCTCTGGACAACCTTGCCGCCACCGCCGACCCCGCCTACGAGCGTCAGGTGGATGAACTGATGGAAAAGATCATGGCAGACGTGGACGAGAACACCCGCGCCCGGCAGGAGGGACGCACCGCCGCCGGTGCCACCCTTTCGGATTATGTGGACTACCGCACCTATCTGGACTACGATATCAAGGTGACCAATCAGGTCACCGGGCAGCAGGCGTATCTTTCCCGCGTCAGCCGCGATTCCTCCGGCGGCGAGAATCAGGCACCCTTCTATGTGGCCATCTGCGCCAGCCTTCTGCAAATTTACCAGAAGAGCGAAAACAGCATCCGTCTGGTGCTGCTGGACGAAGCCTTCAGCAAGATGACCAGCGACCGCATCCGCCCCATGATGGAGCTGTTCCGCCGCCTGCAGCTGCAGGTGCTGCTCATCTCCACCGTGGAAAAGAGCACCGCCATCCAGCCCTACTGCGACATCACTTACTCCATCGTTCGCCACGGCGACGCCAACGCCATCGCGCCCTTTGTCCGCCTTGCAGCGGAGCATGAAGAAACTTGAACAGCACACACTTTATGCTATAATAAAAATGAGCAACGGAGGACGGAACAGGCAGCCGTCGCCCATTGTTAGGAGATGTGGGAATCGTCACCCCACCCTTGCTCAAAAAAGAGAACGCCCGCCGCATTCGCAGCGGGTGTTCTCTTTTTTCGTGTTTTACACTTTGCGGCAGAGTGATGCAAAGCAGGGCTTGACATAAAAAATAAACTTTGCTATACTGTTTTTCGCTCATCGGAGGGCTGTTTCAACGTAATTGAAGAGCCGGATAAGATGTCATCGTTCGTGCTTCCCGGAGGCTGTGGGCGCCGTAGTGCCGCAGCAGAAGAGGGAACGCACCGGAGCGATGGTTCTTATCCGGCCTTTTTGCATATGTGAAGTTCAAAAAGGAGGAGCTATGCCAAAGAAAGCCATCCAATTGTCCGACCACTTTACCTATTCCCGCCTGCTGCGGTTTGTGCTGCCCTGCATCGGCACCATGCTGTTCACCTCCATCTACGGCATCGTGGACGGTCTGTGTGTTTCCAACTTTGTGGGCAAGACGGCTTTTGCAGCGGTCAACCTCATCATGCCGCTGCCGCAGCTGCTGGGCACTATCGGCTTTATGCTGGGCACCGGCGGCAGCGCCATCGTTGGCATCACGCTGGGCGAGGGCGACCCCCAAAAAGCCGACCGCTATTTTTCCATGTTTATGTGGGCGGCGCTCATCTCGGTCAGTGTGCTGGCCGTGCTGGGCATCCTGCTCCTGCGCCCGGTCGCCGAGCTGCTGGGCGCAAAGGGAGAGCTGCTGGACTACGCCGTGCGCTACGGGCGCATCCTGATGCTGGCGCTGCCGCCCTTTGCGCTGCAAAATATGTTCCAAAGCTTTTTCGTCACCGCCGAAAAGCCGCTTCTGGGCTTCTGGTTCACCGTAGGTGCAGGCTGCACCAACATGGTGCTGGACGTGGTGATGGTGGGTATGCTGCACTGGGGCGTGGAGGGCGCTGCCATTGCCACCCTCATCAGCCAATTGGTGGGCGGCGTGCTGCCGGTGTTCTACTTTATCGACAACGGCAATACCAGCCGCCTGCACCTGTGCAGAACACAGTTTTACGGCCGCGTGCTGTGGGATGCCTGTATCAACGGTTCTTCTGAGCTGATGACCAACCTTTCCATGTCGCTGGTCAATATCCTGTATAACTTCCAGCTGCTGCGGCTTGCCGGAGAAAACGGCGTGGCGGCTTACGGCGTCATCATGTACGCTGCCTTCCTGTTTGTGGCGGTGTTCGTGGGCTACGCCGTGGGCAGCGCACCCATCGTCAGCTTCCATTACGGCGCGCGCAACCACGCCGAGGTGCATAACCTGTACCAGAAGAGCCTGCGCCTCATCGCCGTGGTGGCTGTGACCATGACAGCGGCGTCCATGGTCATCATCCCCTATGTGGCACGCATCTTTGTGGGCTACGATGCCCAGCTGCTGGCGCTGACCAGCCGCGCCTTCCGGCTGTATGCGCTGAGCTTCCTCATCATGGGCTTCAACGTGTATGCGTCCTCCTTCTTTACCGCGCTGGGGGACGGCGTGACGAGTGCTCTCATCTCTTTTCTGCGCACCCTGCTGTTCCAGCTTGCCGCGCTGCTCCTGCTGCCCGCCCTGTGGGGCATTGACGGCGTGTGGCTGGCTGTCACCGCCGCCGAGCTTGCCGCGCTGGCGGTGAGCGTGTATATGTTCGTGACAAAAGATCAGAAATTCCATTACCGTCATGCTTGACGCGCCATAATAAGAAAGCCGCCGGGGCCCCGGCGGCTTTCTTGGCTATTCAAAGGTATATTCCACCAGCTGGCAGTTTTTGATGCCCGCAGCGGCGTACTCCTCGTTGGTCATATCATAAAAATAAGAGTGCACCACCCGGGCGATGCCGTTGTGCGCCACCAGCAGGTAAGTCTTGCCGGTGTCAGCTTTCAGCTCGTCCAGCAGGTTGTAGATGCGCTGTGCCAGCTGCATCATGCTTTCGCCGCCCACATAGCGGTCGGCAAAGTGGGTCTTGGAGATGCGGAACTCCGCACCGTCCCGGGGCGTGCCCTCGTATTTGCCAAAGCACTGCTCCCGCAGGCGGGGCTCGCAGCGGGCGGGCAGACCGGTAGCGGCGGCAATGGCTTTTGCGGTGTCGGCGGCGCGGGAGAGGGGAGAGTACAAGATCTCATCGATGTGCAGGCCGCTGTCCCGGACAAGTGCGCCCAGCTGCCGCGCCTGCTGCTGCCCGCGGGCAGTCAGCGGGCTGTCGGTCATGCCGCAGATCTTATTTTCCACGTTCCATACCGTCTCGCCGTGACGGGTGAAATAGATATTATGCATAAAAATACTCCTTACAGCTTGTGCAGGGTGCCGTCCGGCAGCAGACAGACGGTGTCTCCCTCGTCGATGCCAAGACATGTCAGCTCCCTGTCCGGGTAGGGCAGAATGCTGGCAGCCCCGGCGGCATCGGTCAGGGTCACATCGCACAGCACCGGCTGCCCGGCGGGCAGCTCCTCGCAGCCGTACAGCTGCTCGTCAATGCGCAGCACGCGGTATTCCGGCATGGTACAGCCCCTCCTTTGTGTTTTTCCTTATTATATAGCACCCGGGGGCTTTGGTGCAAGGGGGAACGATTTGAAATGGCCGCCGCGTGCGCTTTGGCCATGTTCAGCGGAAAAATTATTTTTAATTCGCAATTCTGGAAAATCTGCGGATTTTCCAGAATTGCCTTTTCACGGGAGGGGCTACAAAGGCGAACGGCATTTGCAGCGCTTGTTTCCTGCGGAAACATCCGCGCTGTGAGGCTGCCCCTTCCGGGCAAGCAACTTTGCGTTTTAGCCGGAAACTTTGCCGCTATGCCAAGGGCTCTCCCTTTGGGAGAGCTGTCAAATCCGTAGGATTTGACTGAGAGGGCGAGGACGCTGCCGGGGGAGTTCGTTCCCCCCGCTTGACAGCGGCGCGGAGAAATTGTTACAATACGATTATGACTGCAAACCATGCGGAGGGGTTCATGAATATTACGGAACTGCGGTATCTGGTAGCCATCATGAAATGGGGGTCGGTGTCGGCGGCGGCAAAGCAGCTGTACGCGGCGCAGCCCAACGTGAGCAAGGCACTGAAGAACCTGGAAGAGGAATACGGGATGCGCATTTTTGAGCGCTCCTCCACGGGCATGATCCCCACCGAGCAGGGCAAGCGGTTCATCGCGCAGGCGCAGCGGGTGCTGCAGCAGGTGGACGAGCTGAAGCAGGAGGCGCACCAGCAGCGCAGCTGCGCCGAGCTGCGGGTAGTGCTGACCCATGCCACCTACGCCTCCTATGCGGCGGTGGATTTTTTGCAGCAGGCTGCCCGCAGCGAGCAGCTGCGGGCACATATCCGGGAGAGCGGTGCCATTGAAGCCTTGGACTTTGTGCTGCGGCAGGGCTACCACATGGCGCTGCTGCGCTATGCCGCCGAGGACGAGGACTACTATCTGCACTACTGCCAGCGCCACGGTCTGCGGCAGGAGCCTATCATGGAGTTTTCCTATCTGCTGCTCACCAGTCAGGACAGCCCGCTGGCGCGGCGGCAGGTGCAGAACCTTGACGAGCTGAACGATTACATCGAGGTGCTGCACGGCGACACCCATCTGCCCGGGGACGAGAGCACTGCTTCCCGCTGGGAGGTAAACCCCAACCGCCGCATCCATGTGTACGAGCGGTGCAGCCAGTTCTCCATTTTGCAGAATCTGCCCACGGCCTATATGTGGTCGTCCCCCATGCCGCAGCGCGCGCTAGAGCAGTATCATCTGGCACTGCACAGCTGCCCGGCGCAAAAGCAGCAGATGCGGGACGTGCTGGTGTACCCGGAGCGGGAGCCTTTGCAGCCGGAGGAGCAGCTGTTTGCGCAGTTGCTGCACAAGCAGGCAGATGCCACCATCAAGGACAGCGGGTGGAAGAAGATCTGAAATGGCTTCCGCTGCGCTCTAGCCATATTCAGAGGAAAAATTATTTATAATAGAGCAAAGTCGGGCAGCCTGCGGGCTGCCCGACTTTGCATTTTCACGGGAGGGGTCGTAAAGGCAAACGGCAGCCGCCGCCCTTGTTTCCTGCGGAAACAGTCGCGCGGCGGGGAGCGTCCTCACCCTCTCCGTCACGGCTTACGCCGTGCCACCTCTCCCAAAGGGAGAGGCAAGAGCACTGCCAGAAACTTTCTCATTGCTCCTAAAACTTTAGCAACGAGCCTCAGACCTTGGCTCTCCCTTTGGGAGAGCTGTCACCAAAGGTGACTGAGAGGGCGCACGCCGTTGCTCTTGGTACTTAAAGTATCAAGAGCAAAGAGAAAGCTTGCGGCAACGCTGAAAGCCGTCCCCTTGGGGAAGGTGGCTGCGACCAACAGGAGCAGACGGAAGGGGTGCCCCGCCTGAGAGGGCGGATTTCTCTTCTTTTCGTCCCAAATTCCACGTTTTGGGGAGAAAATCGCAAATGATTAAGCAAAATGCACAAAAAGGCGGCGCAAAGTTTGGCGGGGGCGGGCTTGACCGTTTCCGGGAGAAAGTTTTTGAGAAACAGAACGACGAATTAAAACGTGTTATCGCCACAAAATAAAAGTTTGCATAAACAAATAAAATAAGCGGCTATATACTTTTTGATATGGGAACTATACCTAAAAAATATTAACACAATTATGAAAAAGGTGTTAACATGAAGCCAGAGATCGGTCATAGCCGCAGTATGGCATAAGCTGTCGGCGGCTGAAATCAAAAAGGAGGTTTCTGGTATGATTAGTTTCTTACTGTGTCTGGCGCTCCTTATCATCGGCTACTTTGTCTATGGTAAGATCGTGGACAACACGTTCGGACCGGACGACCGCGAAACTCCTGCTGTGCGCATCAACGATGGCGTTGACTACGTTGTGATGCCCCAGTGGAAGCTGTTCCTCGTCCAGCTGCTGAACATTGCAGGTCTGGGCCCCATCTTTGGTGCACTGCAGGGTGCTCTGTGGGGTCCCGTGGTGTTCCTGTGGATCACCTTCGGCACCATCTTTGCCGGCGGCGTACATGACTACTTCTCCGGCATGATGAGCGAGCGTAACGACGGCGCTTCCATCGCTGAGGTCACCGGCCGCTATCTGGGCCCCGTGATGCAGAACATCATGCGTGTGTTCTCTGTGGTGCTGCTGATCATGGTCGGTACCGTGTTCGCAGTGGGCCCCGCAGGCCTGATCGTGACCCTGTGCAAGAACGGCGGTATGTCCGGTCTGCTGACCACCACCCTGTTCTGGCTGATCATCATTCTGGCTTACTACTTCATCGCAACCTTTATCTCCATTGATGCCATCATCGGTAAGATCTACCCCCTGTTCGGCATCTGCCTGATCATCATGGCTGTGGGCGTTATCTTTGGTATCTTCACCAACCCCGCCTACACCATCCCCGAGATCTGGGCAAACTTCAGCAATATGCACCCCTCTAACACTCCTATCTGGAGCTTCATGTTCATCACCGTTGCCTGTGGTGCTATCTCCGGTTTCCACTCCACCCAGTCGCCTCTGATGGCTCGCTGCATGAAGAGTGAGAAGCAGGGCCACTTCGTGTTCTACGGCGCAATGGTCTGCGAGGGCGTCATCGCTCTGATCTGGGCCGCTGCCGGCTGCGCACTGTACACCATCACCGACGGCAAGATGGTCGGTCTGGCCGAGGCTCTGGCTGCCGGTCAGTCTGCCGCTATCTACGACGTCTGCCTCAAGACCATGGGTAATGTCGGCGTGGCACTGGCTATGATCGGTGTCGTTATCTGCCCCATCACCTCTGGTGATACCGCCTTCCGTTCCGCTCGTCTGACCCTGGCCGACTGGCTCAAGATCGATCAGGACAGCTACGCAAACCGCCTGAAGCTCTGCATCCCCGTGCTGGGCGTTGGTGCTTTCCTTGGCATCGGCAACGCACTGGGCTTCATCGACTACACTGTCATCTGGCGTTACTTCAGCTGGACCAACCAGACGCTGGCTATGATCGTCCTGTGGGCTGCTTCCATGTACCTGTTCAAGGAGAAGAAGAACTTCTGGATCACCGCCGTGCCTGCAACCTTCATGAGCGCTGTGTCCTGCACCTACTTCGTGCTGGCTCCCGAGTGCCTGGGCAAGATGATCAACACCTATGCGGACGGCAAGCTGGTGGCTTACAACACCGCCGTTGCTTACCCCATCGGCATCGTCTTTGCCATCGCAATGCTGGCTCTGTTCCTCCATGCTACCAAGAAGAGCTCTACTTCCAAGGCATAAGGAACTGACGGCTCCATATTTCCGTAAGTAACCTGCGCCCGCCGCTGCCTGACCGTACAGCGGCGGGCGCTGTTTTTTGAAAAAAATCAGGGCTTGCAATTGCCCCCGTCCCGTGGGAAAATAGGGGCGTAAAATTTAAAGCAAAGAAGGGAACTACCCATGATTTTCAAACCCGCACAGCTGGGCATGGCAAAGCTTGACCCGCAGGAGCTGGAGGCAGACAAAAAAGCCTGCCGGAAGATCGGCCCCTGCGGCGTAGGCAAAAAGGCGCTGTACCTGAACAGCTTTTACATCGACCGCCGCTATTATCTGCCCTATGGCAGCATCACCCGGGTGTTCAAGCGGGTGGCTATGAGCTCCGGCGGCTTTTCCGGCAAGGGCGTGTTTGCCTCCATGGCCTATCTGGTGGTGGAGTACGACGGCGGCAAGCAGAAGCAGTGCAACTTCAAGGACGAGCGGGACGTGGACGCCCTGCTGGAAGTACTTGCCAAGGAGCAGCCGCAGCTGCATCTGCTGAGCGCCGCCGGAGAGCAGGCGCTGGAGAAAAAGGCCGCCGAAAAGGCCGCCCGCAAGCTGCCGGAGCTTTCCGAGGACGCACAGCACAGCCTTACCGTGCTGCGCCGCGCAAAGGAGTATCTGGACGCAAAGCCGGAGCTTTCCGCCGAGCTGAGCGCTGCCCAGCGCCGCAAGCGTGCGCAGCTGCAAAGCAAGCCGGTGTACCGCTATGTGGCGCTGGCCATCTTTGTGCTGGGCGTTGCGGCGGCGGCCTACGGCCTGTATTCTGTGTTCAGCCACACCGGCAGCTACGGCGTGTACTTTGCGCTGTTCGGCTTTGCGGCTATCTTCCTGTTTTCCAGCTACAATATGCTGCCTACCGCCCACAATAACAACAACGCCATCATGAAGCGTGCAGAAAAGGCCGAGGCAGCCATGGCAGAGTATGTCAAGCACTACCCCCACGGGGCGTTCCCGGTGAAAAGCTGGTACGCCCACCCCATCGTGCTCAAGCAGATGATGGACGCCGTGGAGGAGGGCCGCGCCGTCACCGTGCCCGAGGCACTGGATGCAGTCAAGGCGCGCCTGAAGAGCCTGAACGCGGACGTGCAGGTGGAGCAGGAGGAATACGACGAGGTGGTGGTCATCAAGGCCCTGTTCCTCAACCACGATTATCAGTAAAACAGTTGAAAAAGTCCCCCGGGAAGATTCGCAGATTTTCCCGGGGGATAATTTTTATATCATATTTCCTTTTACGCTGCCGCGGGCTTGCGGAAGATGGCCATTGCGCGCTTGTAGCAGCTGGCGAAATAGGCGATCTCTGCCAGCGCGGTCAGGATCCAGCTGCACGGATACAGCAGGTACAGCGCCGGGATGGTATGGAAGTGGGCAAAGATGGTGTACACCCAGATCACCCGGAATACACAGGAGCCCAGCACCACGATGACGGTGGGCACCACCGTCTTGCCCAGCCCGCGGGAGGCGGCGATGGTGCAGTCCATAAAGGCGGAGACGCAGTAGGCAAAGGCCATCACGGCTACGCGCTTCATGCCGGCGTCAATGACCGCCGCTTCGGTGGTGAACAGCGCAAGGAAGGCCGGCCCGCAGAAGAACAGCGCCGCGCCCAGCACAAGCCCCACGCCGAAGGAGTAGCCCAGACTGATGAAGTAGCTCTTCTTCACCCGGTCAGGCCGTCCTGCGCCGTAGTTCTGGCTCATAAAGCTGGCGCAGGCCATGTAGAAGGCCGCCATGCAGTCGTAGATCAGCCCATCCGCGTTGGCGGCGGCGCTGTTGCCCTTGACCATCAGGGAGTCAAAGGAGTTGACGCCCGCCTGAATGAACAGGTTGGCAATGGCAAAAATAGCGTTCTGCAAACCGGCGGGCACGCCCAGCGCAAGGATGCTCTTGGCCTGCACCGGGTCCAGCTGTAATTTATGTACGTCCAGCGCGTAGCAGTCCTGCACCCGGGTCAGCGCCCGCAGGATCAGAAACGCGGAAACGCACTGGCTGATGGCGCTGGCCAGCGCCACGCCCACCACGCTCAGATCGCACACGATGACAAAGAACAGGTTCAGCGCAATGTTCAGGGCACCGGCAATAGAAAGGTAGAGCAGCGGCTTTTTGGTGTCGCCGATGGAGCTGAACACCGCGTTGCCGAAGTTGTACAGCGCCAGCGCCGGCATGCCCAGAAAATACACCCGCAGATACAAAATCGCGCCGGGCAGCAGATCCTCCTTGGTGTTCAGCATCCGCAGCATGGCGGGGGAGCCCAGCAGACCGATGAGCAGCAACGCCACACCGGCAACGGCACTGATGATGGCCGCCGAGTGGACGGTCTTTTCCACGTCCTTGGGATGGCGCGCGCCGTAAAAACGCGCCACCAGCACATTGATGCCGTTGCTCAGGCCGATGAGAAAGCCGGTGAACAGGGTCACCAGCGTGCTGGTGGAGCCCACAGCACCCAGCGCCGTGGAACCGGCAAAGCGCCCCACCACCGCCACGTCCGACATATTGAACAGCACCTGCAGCAGGTTGGAAAGCGCCAGCGGCAGACTGACCAGAAAGATCTGCTTGGCCAGAGGGCCTTCCGTCAGCGTATTCGTTTGAGAACTCATACTTTTTTCCTTTATCCTATACATCCTAACCGTACCCGCGCACACCGGGGCACAGCCTCTATTATAAGGCACTGCGCCGCTTTTGCAAGATGGATTCGATAAAATAAATAAAAAGGACTGCTGCACATAACTGAAGTGAACCCCAAAAGTTAGACAAAAATAAGATCAAGCGACTCGAACGGTCTG
>ERZ1694701.236-NODE-236-length-34705-cov-27.493824_pt1 | contig 34705 bp, 26 predicted proteins | sample MGYA00581721_ERZ1694701 | MGnify/ENA primary metagenome ERZ1694701 (study PRJEB42213, sample SAMN07424528) | human gut metagenome | biome: ENVO:00009003; feature: ENVO:2100002; material: ENVO:00002003 | host: Homo sapiens | place: USA | collected 2014 ...
CGCGCGCGTATGTTATACTTAGATGTTGTATCACACTATTATCAGGAAAAGGTATTATCATATCATGAATGAAACCGATATCTGGCTCATTGCAGGGCTGGGCAACCCCGAAGCAAAGTACGATGGCACCCGCCACAACGCTGGTTTTGCCGCGCTGGACGCGCTGGCCGACAAGTGGCATATCTCTGTGTCCAAGACCAAGTTCCAAGGCCTGTGGGGACAGGGCGAGGTGGACGGCCACAAGGTGGTGCTGCTGAAGCCCCTGACCTACATGAACCTCTCCGGCGATTCCATCGCCCCCATGGCGGGCTTTTTCAAGATCCCTGCCGACCATGTGCTGGTGCTGTGCGATGACATCACACAAGCCCCCGGCAAGCTGCGCATCCGCCCCTCCGGCTCTGCGGGCGGGCATAACGGCCTGAAGAGCATCATTGCCCGGCTGGGCGGGGAGAACTTTCCCCGCATCCGCATCGGCATCGGCGCAAAGCCCCACCCGGACTACGACCTTGCCGCATGGGTGCTGGGCAAGTTCCCGCCGGAGGACGCCAAGGCCATCGCCGACCGCTACCCCGACCTTGAAGCCGCTGCAAAGCTTATCATGGACGGTAAGCTCAGTCTGGCGCAGAGCAAGTATAACGGGTAAGCGGAACGAACCCTCTCAGTCGCCTGACGGCGACAGTTCCCCCGAGGGGGGAGCTTTTCCGCATCACCCCATAAACTTTCCCTTAAACGATAAACAAAATCTCTTTGTCAAAAGCTCCCCCTTTCGGGGGAGCTGGCATCGCGCCAGCGATGACTGAGAGGGTTTTGAGAAAGGAGGTTTTTCCATGTACGAAGCCTTACTCAAGGCCACCCCGGAATATCAGAAGGTCGCCGCAAGCTTTGGCTCCGCAGGGCCGGCGGCGCTGTTCGGCTTGCCGCCCGCAGGCAGGACGCTGTTGTATGCCGCCCTGCAAAAAGACCTTGACCGGGTGCTCTGCATCGTGACCCCCGGCGAAGCCGAGGCCACCCACTTTGCGGACGACCTCAAGGCGCTGGGGCTTACCGCTGCGGTGTTCCCGCCCCGGGACTTTATGCTGCGCCCGGTGGAGGGTGCAGGCCGTGAGTACGAGTACCGCCGCCTTTCGGTGCTGGGCGCACTGGCGGGCGGGCGGCTGCAGGCCGTCTGCGTGCCCGCCGAAGCGCTTTTGCAGTACACCGTGCCCCGGGCGGAATTTATCCAGAACACCCTCACCTTAAAGCCCGGCATGGTGTATAACCGTGAAGCACTGGTGGCGCGGCTGTTTGCCGCCGGGTATGTGCGCCGCAGTCAGGTGGACGGCCCGGGGCAGTTCAGCGTGCGCGGCGATATCGTGGATATCTACGCGCCGGATATGCGTCAGCCCGCCCGCGTGGAGTACTGGGACGACGAGATCGACTCCATGTCCTCCTTTGACCTGCTGACCCAGCGGCGGGACGGCGCACTGGAAAAAATATACCTTTCCCCTGCCCGCGAGGTGCTGTTCGGCAGCACCGCCAAGACCGCCGAGGCGCTGCGCAGCGCCATCAAAAAGTCGCGCGGCAAGCACCGCACCGCGCTGGAAAAGGCCACCGAAGCCGATCTTTCCCAGCTGGATTCCGGCCTGATGCCGGAGGCCATGGATAAATATTACGGCATCCGCTACCCCGCCCCCGCCACACTGCTGGACCATCTGGACGCGCCGCTGTTCATTCTGGACGAAGTGGGCGGCATCCGGGATGCCCAAAAGGCCACTGAGTTCCGCCGCAGCGAGGAGATGACCGGGCTGCTGGAGGAGGGCGTGCTCTGCCCCGGGCTGGATGTGCTGTACCAGACCATGGACGATCTTGTCATTGCCGCCCAGAGCAGCAGCACCCTGCTGTGCGAGAATTTTCTGCGCGGGATGAACGAGTTCAAACTGAAAGACCTCATCAACGCCGAGGCCTTTGCCGCCCCCAACTGGAACGGCGACCTTGCCTCCCTGCGGGAGGACTTAGACCCGCTCATCGCCCAAGGCTACGCCGTCACCCTGTTTGCCGGTACCCCCAAGGGCGCAGCCGCCCTGACCCGCGACCTTGCCGACAAGGGCTATGCCGTGAGCATGAGCCGGGATGTGCGCCCCGCCAAGGGTATTTTGCAGGTACTGCCCGGGCATCTGACTGCCGGGTGCACCTTCCCCTTTGCCCATGCGGCGGTGCTTTCCAGCCGCCGCCACGGGCTGGACGAGGAAGCCGCCGCCGAGGCCAAAAAGCGCAAGAAGAACAAAAACGCCCTGTCCAGCCTTTCAGACATCAAGCCCGGGGACTATGTGGTGCACCAGAGCCACGGCATCGGGATGTACGCCGGTATCCAGCGGCTGGAAGTGCAGGGCGCTACCAAGGACTACCTCAAGGTGCAGTATTCCGGCTCCGACGTGCTGTATGTGCCGGTGACCCAGCTGGATCTGCTCAGCCGCTACACCGCCCCCGGCGATGAGGAAAAGGTAAAGCTGGCAAAGCTGGGCGGTACCGAGTGGCAGCGCACCCGCGCCAAGGTGAAAAAGGCCACCGAGGAGATGGCGCAGGAGCTGATCGAGCTTTACGCCCGCCGCCGTCAGGCCACGGGCTACGCCTTCCCGCCGGACGGCGACTGGCAGCGGGACTTTGAGACCCGCTTTGACTACGACGAAACCGACGACCAGCTGCACGCCACCGCCGAGATCAAGCAGGACATGGAAAAGGGCTACCCCATGGATCGTCTGCTCTGCGGCGATGTGGGCGTGGGCAAGACTGAAGTGGCGCTGCGCGCCGCCTTCAAGTGCATCATGGGCGGCAAGCAATGCGCCCTGCTGGCGCCCACCACCCTGCTGGCGTGGCAGCACTACAACACCCTGCTCTCCCGCATGGAGGCTTTTCCGGTGAAGATCGGGATGCTGTCCCGCTTCCGCACCGCAAAGCAGCAAAAGGAGACCCTGCGCGGCTTACAGGCCGGCAGCGTGGATATCGTGGTGGGCACCCACCGGCTGCTCTCCAAGGACGTGAAGTTCCACGACCTCGGCCTTGTCATCATCGACGAGGAGCAGCGCTTCGGCGTGAAGCACAAGGAAAAGCTGAAGGAAAACTTCATCGGGGTGGATATGCTCACCCTGTCGGCCACCCCCATTCCCCGCACATTGAACATGGCAATGAGCGGCATCCGGGATCTTTCCACCATCGAGCAGCCTCCCATCGAGCGCCAGCCGGTGGAAACCTTTGTGCTGGAATATAACGACGTTATCCTTGCCGAAGCCATGAAGAAGGAGCTTGCCCGGGGCGGGCAGGTGTACTACCTGCACAACCGGGTGGACAACATTGAAGCCTGCGCCGCCCATGTCAGCCAGATGGTGCCGGGTGCGCGGGTGGGCATCGCCCACGGCAAGATGACCGAGGAGGAGCTGAACCCCGTGTGGCAACACCTGCTGAACGGCGAGATCGACATTCTGGTCTGCACCACCCTCATTGAGACCGGCATTGATGTGCGCAACTGCAACACCCTCATCATTGAGGACGCCGACCGCATGGGTCTGGCGCAGCTGTACCAGATCCGCGGGCGGGTGGGGCGCTCCGGCCGCAAGGCCTACGCCTACTTCACCTTCCGCCGGGACAAGACCCTGACTGATATCGCCCAGAAGCGGCTTTCCGCCATCCGGGAATTCACCGCTTTTGGCTCGGGCTTCCGCATCGCCATGCGGGATCTGCAAATTCGCGGCGCGGGCAGTCTGCTGGGGCATAGCCAGCACGGCCACATGGAAGCCGTGGGCTACGACCTCTACGTTAAAATGCTGGGACAGGCCATTGCCCGAGCGCGGGGCGAGCCCGTCCAGCGGGACAAGAGCGATTGCCTTGTGGACCTGCGGGTGGACGCCTTTATCCCGGAAAAGTATATCCCGGACGGCGCGGGCCGCATCGAAGCCTACAAGCGTATTGCCGCCATCCAGACCCCGGAGGACGCCGCCGATGTGCTGGACGAGCTTATCGACCGCTACGGCGACCCGCCGCCCTCGGTGAGCGATCTGGTCAACGTCTCCCTTGTCCGCGTACAGGCCGCTGCCGTGGGCGTGTACGAGGTGACCCAGAAGAAGGATACGCTCGTGCTGAATCTGGAAACGCTGGACCTTGCCATGATCCGCGGCCTGTTACAGGCTTTCAATGGCCGGGTCACCGCCGGGGCGGGCACAAAGCCCTATCTCTCGGTGGTATTACAGCCGGACGAAAAGCCGCTGGAACTGCTGCAAAGCATCCTGAAAGCAATGGCAGATATCCTGACCGACACCGAACGCAAAAAAGCTCCCCAAACAGGGGGAGCTGGCACGCACAAGCGTGACTGAGCAGGTTTTATAAAAACAAACAAGGAGCAAAACGCATGAAAAAGAAACTGCTTGCGCTGGTATGCGCACTTGCACTGACCGTCAGCCTTGTGGGCTGTGCACTCTCCACCCCGGACACCGTAGGCAAGATCGGCGATTTTGAGGTGACCAGCGGCCTGTATCTGCTGGCGCAGTACGATGCCTACCAGCAGGCTGCGCAGCTGGCAGGCTCTGAGCAGGACACCAGCAAGGTAAAGTCCTTCCTCAAGGCCACCATCACCACCGATGCCGACACCGGCGAGACCGCCGTGGTAAAGGACTATGTGGCGCAAAAGACCCTTGAGACCCTGCAGACCCTTGCCGCCGTGGATGCCCGCTTTGCCGAACTGGGCGGTGAGCTGACCGAGGAGCAGAAGTCTGCCGCCGACAGCTACGCCCAGCAGCTGATGGACAACTACGGCGATGCCTACACCGCCAACGGCATCGGGCTGGAGACCTTGAAGCTGTTCCAGCAGCTGCAATACAAGCACACCCTGCTGCTGGATCTTGTCTACGGCAAGGACGGCGAGACCCCTGTGGAGGACGGCGAGCTGACCGAACATCTGGACAGCACCATGTACGAGATCGGTTTTATCACCGTGCCCCTGTACAACACCAGCACCTTCGCTTTTGCCAGCGACGACCAGAAGGCCGAGATGCTCTCCCTTGCCCAGAAGGCTGCGGACAGCTACAACGCCAACGCTCCGGAGGACACCTCCAGCCAGCTGACCGTCTTTAACAGCATTGCAAGCAGCGCACTGACCGGAATCTGCGCTGTGCTGGATGCAGAGGTTCCCTCCACCAGCACCCTGCAGACCGACCTGCTGAGTGAAAGCGACCTGACCGATGCCTTTACGCAGGAAGGTGCAGCCGACACCCTGCGCGGCCTTGCCTATGGGCAGGCAGCCGCCATCCAGTACTCCGGCTATGCCCTGATGCTGGCCGTCCGTCTGGACCCGCTGGGCGTTTCCACGCTGGATGCTCTGCGCAGCCAGATCCTGAGCGACCTGAAGGGCGAGGAGCTGGACGACGCCCTTGCCGCCTACGGTGCTCAGCTGGATAACAGCCTGAGTAGCTCTGCCATGAGCAAGCTGCCCGCCGCCAAGATCGTGAACGACACCAGCGCCAACAGCTAATGGCTTTGTAAAAACAACACGCCCGGGTTTTCCACATCCTTTCTGCGGAAGGTGGAAAACCCGGGCGTTGTTTTTATTTTATTACTTTTGCAAACTCTGCGGCAAGGGCTGCGTTCACCGAACGGACGGCGTTGGCGTCCGGCTTGATGGCGGTGCGGTCGTAGGTGAACAGACCATTCACCTCGTCCTCCACGTCGGTCAACTGGGTGTATACCAGCGCCGAAAGCCCCTTTTGCAGCTGCGGCAGCACCGTGCCCAGCTGCAATTTTTTGTACCGGGCAGTCAGCTCCTCCCGGCTTTTGGCCGTGCCGTAGCCGTAGGTCTTGCGGGGCGGCTCGTGCCCCGGCATAGGCCATGCAATACCGCCGTACTCGCTCAACGCCACGGTACGGGTCTGCGGGCGCACCCGCAGGGGGTAAAAGTAGTTGTGCAGGGAGTATACATCCCCGCCACCCTGATCGTACCAGCCGCTGGCTTCGTCCACAAGGCGGGTGTCGTCCAGTGCGCGGATGGCCTGCACTGCCCCGGCGGCATCGTACTGTCCCCAGCCCTCATTGAAGGGCACCCAGCAGCCCACGCAGGGGTGACAGCGCAGCGCCTGCACCGTATCTTCCAGCTCCCGGCGGTATTCTTCCCGGCTGCTTTCGCTGCCCCGGCTCAGCAGCCCCCACAGCGCCGCCTTGTCCGGCAGGCGGCGCATAAGCGGCTGCAAAACATTGGTCAGGTAGGTGACGAACCACAGGTTATACTTGCTGCCGCCGTTGACCATATCCTGCCAGACTACAAGCCCCAGCCTGTCGCAGTGGTAGTACCAGCGCTGCGGCTCGATCTTTGCGTGCTTGCGCAGCAGGTTGTAGCCCAGCGCCTTTACCTCGCTCAGCTCCCGTTCCACCGCCGCATCCGAGGGCGGGGTGTACAGTCCCTCCGGCCAGTAGCCCTGATCCAGCAGGCCGTTGAGCAGGATAGGCTTATCGTTCAGGCAAAAGCGCAGCACGCCCCTTGCGTCCGGTGTGCAGCTCCACTTGCGCAGGGCAAAGTAGCTGTGCACGGTGTCGAACTGCTCTTCCTCTCCCTGCGTAGTGCCCACGGTCAAATCGTACAAAAAGGGCGTGTCCGGGCTCCATGGGAAGAAATACTCGCCCGCAATATGCAGCGTCACCTCACCGTCCTGGCCGGCCTCGTCGCCGCCCCAGTCCTCGGCAATGGTCACGCCCCCGGCGCGCACTACAGCCCACAGGTTCGCCGCGCCGCCGGGTGCAGAGGTATGGGCTTTCACGGTCACGGTGCGGGCATCGTAGTCCGGCGTAACGGTGAGAGATTGAATGTAATTTTCCGGCACGCGCTCCAGCCAGACGGTCTGCCAGATGCCGCTCTGCGCGGGGTAGAACATCCCGCCGGGCTGCAAGGTCTGTTTGCCCCGCGCCTGTATGCCGTGGCCGGTGGGGTCCTGCACCGCCACCCACAGGCTGTTGCGGCCTGTGCCGTTGAGCTGCGCGGTGATATCCAGCGTAAAGGGCCAGTAGCCGCCCCGGTGACCGCCCACCAGATGGCCGTTCACCTGCACGGCACAGGCGTAGTCCACTGCACCGAAGTGCAGCAGCACCCGTCCACCCGTCCCGGCGGGCGGCGCAAAGTACCGGTGGTAGTGCAGCCACTGCCCGGGCTGCAATGTGCGCCCCACCCCGGAGGCGCGGCACTCCGGCGCGTAGGGCACTAAGATCTCACCGTCCCAGCCCGCCGGGCGCTGTGCCGAGGCGGTGATGGCGTACTGCCACGGGCCGTTCAGGTTCTCGTAGCTGTCCCGGCGCATGGCGGGGCGGGGATATTCCGTCAAAGGATGCATACACTCACCAGCCTTTTCTACTCGTTTGCTCCATTCTAGCACAGCCCGGGGCGTTTGTATACCGGGGAGCGGACGATTTTCACGGGAGAGGTCACAGCGGGAAATAGCAGACACAATGGGAAACAAGCAGAAAAAACTCATGGAGCGGAACCCCATTCTTTACATCAAGGAATAAAAATGCTATAATAATCATAGGATAAGGTTGCATTTGAAGTAGAGAATGTGCTGCTACACGCCCATTGGGCCAAAAGAAATGTGGGAAGGGGCACACCCACCAAATGCCAATCGATGGGGAACGGTTTCAACGCCGTTCCCCGTTCCTGTTCATAGGCCTGTTTAACCACGATGCGCACCACGCACCGTGGTTTTTTCTTTTCTATAATATAAAAGAGAGCCGCCACACGGCGGCATGGCTGTGCGGCGGCTTTGTGAGAAGGTTGGAAATTGCTTAGTTCTCGGCCAGATTACCGGTATAAAGCTGGTAATACTTGCCCTTTTTGGCGATCAGCTCATCGTGACTGCCGCGCTCGATGATGCGGCCCTGTTCCAGCACCACGATGCAGTCTGCATTGCGGACGGTGGACAGGCGGTGCGCGATGACAAAGCTGGTACGGCCGTACATCAGGCCGTCCATGCCGCGCTGCACCAGCGCCTCGGTGCGGGTATCAATGGAGGAGGTCGCCTCGTCCAGGATCAGCACCGGGGGATCAGCAACGGCTGCGCGGGCAATGGCAAGCAGCTGACGCTGTCCCTGCGAGAGGTTGGCGCCATCGCCGGTCAGCATGGTGTTGTAGCCCTCCGGCAGGCGCTTGATAAAGCCATCGGCGTTGGCAAGGCGGGCGGCGGCGATGCACTCTTCATCGGTGGCCTCCAACCGGCCGTAGCGGATGTTCTCCATCACCGTGCCGGTGAACAGGTGGGTGTCCTGCAGCACGATGCCCAGCGAGCGGCGCAGGTCGGCTTTTTTGATCTTGTGGATGTTGATGCCGTCGTAGCGGATCTTGCCGTCCTGAATATCGTAGAAGCGGTTGATCAGGTTGGTAATGGTAGTCTTGCCCGCACCGGTAGAGCCGACAAAGGCGATCTTCTGTCCCGGACGGCCATACAGGTTGATGTCATGCAGCACCGTCTTTTCCGGCACATAGCCAAAGTCTACGTCCGTAAAGGTGATATCGCCCGCCAGCTTGTGGTAGGTGGTAGTGCCGTCGTGGTGGGGGTGCTTCCACGCCCACAGGCCGGTGCGCTCGGCAGTTTCCACCAGCTGGTCGTTGCGGTCGTACTTGGCATTTACCAGCGTCACATAGCCCTCGTCGGTCTCGCTGGGCTCATCCATCATCTTGAAGATGCGCTCGGCACCAGCCAGTGCCATAATGACGCTGTTGGCCTGCATGGACACCTGACTGATGGGCATATTGAAGCCCTTGTTCAGGCTGAGGAAAGCCACCACGGTTCCAAGGGTCATGCCGCCAACGCCGCCCACGGCCATGGCTGCGCCTACCAGTGCACAGATGGCGTAGCTGATGTTGCCCAGCTGGGCATTGACCGGCATCATGATGTTGGAGAAGCTGTTGGCCTGCTTGGCGCTTTCCTTCAGCTGGTCGTTCAACTCACGGAAGCCGGCAAGGGTCTGCTGCTCGTGGGTGAACACCTTGACCACCTTCTGGCCCTCCATCATCTCCTCGATGTAACCGTTCACCTTGCCCAGATCCCGCTGCTGCTGGATGAAGTACTTGGAGGAGCTTTTTGCGATCTGCTTGGAGCAGAACAGCATCAGCGCCACCATGAGCATGGTAACGATGGTCAGCTGCCAGCTGAGCATACACATGCTGAAAAACACCGATACGATGGTGATGACGCTGGACACCAGCTGCGGGATGCTCTGGCTGAGCATCTGGCGCAGGGTATCCACATCATTGGTGTACACGGACATGATATCGCCGTGGGGATGGGTGTCAAAATACCGGATGGGCAGGCTTTCCATGTGGGTGAACAGCTTGGTGCGCAGATTGCGCAGCGTGCCCTGCGTTACGTTGACCATAATGCGGGCGTTGGCCCATGCGGCCAGAATGCCCACAAGGTAGATGCAGCACATCCGCACCAATGCACCCGCCAGCGGTGCAAAGCTGGGGTTCTGCTGGCGGGTCATGGGCACGATGTAATCGTCCATCAAAGTCTGCAAGAACAGGCTGGCCTGCACATTGGCCAGCGCGCTGACCACGATGCAGACAAGCACAAGGATGCAGTGGGGCAGATAGTTGCGGAACACTTCATCCATGATGCGCTTCAGCAGCTTGCCCGGGTTTTCTACCTTGGGGCGCGGCCCCCGTGCGCCCCGCGGGCCGGGGCCATGTACTTCTTTTACTGCCATTACTGCGCACCTCCCTGCTTGTCAAAATCGCCGCCGCCCTGCGTCTGGCTGTTGTAGACCTCCTGATAGATGGCGTTGGTCGCCAGCAGCTCTGCGTGGGTGCCCAGACCGTTGATCTGACCGTTCTCCAGCACCAGAATGCGGTCTGCATCCTGCACCGAGGAAATGCGCTGTGCAATGATGATCTTGGTCGTGCCGGGAATCTCCTCCCGGAAGGCCTTGCGGATCTTGGCATCGGTCGCGGTATCCACGGCGCTGGTGGAGTCGTCCAAGATCAGCACCTTGGGCTTGCGCAGCAGGGCGCGGGCGATGGTCAGGCGCTGCTTCTGGCCGCCGGACACGTTGGAGCCCCCCTGTTCGATCCATGTATTGTACTTATCCGGGAAGCGCTGGATGAATTCATCCGCGCAGGCCAGCTTTGCCATGCGGATGCACTCTTCCTCGGTGGCGTTGGCATCGCCCCAGCGGAGGTTATCCAGAATAGTGCCGCTGAACAGCACGTTCTTCTGCAGCACCATGGAGACCTCGCGGCGCAGCACGTCAAGGTTATAATCCCGCACGTCCACACCGCCCACACGCACGGTGCCGCTTTCGGCATCGTACAGGCGGGGGATCAGCTGCACCAGACTGGATTTTGCACTGCCGGTGCCGCCGATGATGCCCAGCGTCTCGCCGGGCCGGATGGTAAAGCTGATATCGTTCAGCACCGGCTGGCCGCTGCCGTGCTTATACTTGAAGGTAACGTGGTCAAACTGGATGCTGCCGTCTGCCACCTGTTGCACCGGCTGCTTTGCCGGGGGCAGGTCGGTGTGCTCGTCCAGCACCTCCACGATACGCTTGGCAGAAGCGGCGGACATGGCGATCATGACAAAGGCCATGCTCAGCATCATCAGTGCCATAAGGATGTTCATGATATAGCCGAACAGGGCATTCAGCTGGCCGGTGGTAATAGCACCGTGCAGCACATATTTTGCGCCGAACCAGCTCAGCGCGATGTTGCAGCCGTACACCGCCACCAGCATGGCGGGGTTATTGAAGCTCAGGCGGCTTTCCGCGTTGACAAACTGCTTATACAGGCTCTCGCAGGCGGCGGTGTATTTTTCGTTCTCAAAGCCCTCGCGCACAAAGCTTTTGACCACGCGGATGGCAGAGACATTCTCCTGCACCGAGGCGTTGAGGTTATCGTAGTTCTTGAACACCCGGTCAAAGATGTGGAAGGTGGGGATCATGATGGCAGCCAGCACCGCCACCAGAAAGGCCATTGCCACCACGAACACCAGCGACAGCGGGCCGCCGATGACCACAGCCATGAACACTGCAAACACCAGATGCACCGGGGCGCGCACGCACATGCGCAGGATCATCTGGAAGGCGTTCTGCACGTTGGTCACGTCGGTGGTCATGCGGGTGACAAGACCCGCCGTGGAGAATTTGTCGATGTTGGAAAAAGAGTAATGCTGGATATTTTCATACATGGCATCGCGCAGATTTCCGGCAAAGCCGGTGGATGCCTCGGCGGCGTACTTGCCCGCCAGCACGCCCAGCACCAGCGCAATGGCTGCCACCAAAAAGGTAAGCAGGCCGTAGCGGATGATGGCGTTCATATCGCCCTTTTCAATGCCCTGATCGATGATAAAGGCCATGATGGTGGGCAGCAGCACATCCATAATGGCTTCCAGAGCCGCAAAGAGCGGTGTCTTGATCGAGGCGGCTTTATACTCGCCCAGATGCGACACAAGCTTTTTGATCATCTGAGTTCCCTCCTATTTAAATTTATTTGTTCGGTACGAAACAATTTTATACAAAACAATTTAAATGTCAATAGCTTTCGAAAAATGTTCATAATTGCTAATTTAACAAGTCCTTTTTCGGCGCTTTGACGGAAAACGGCGTTATTTCAACGCTTCCCGCAACTTGTTCAGCAGCCGCAGCAGCTCTGCGTTCTCCTCCTCGGTCAGCAGTCCGGCCACATAATCGTCGGTCTGGTGGAAGGAAAGCAGGGTCTTTTCGTGCCGTTGGATGCCCTCCTCGGTCAAAACCAGCTGCTTGAGCCGGGCGTCCTGCGGCACGCTCTGCCGCCGGATGTAGCCTTTGCGCTCCATCAGCTGCAAAATGTTCGTCACCGTGGAGCGGGTGATGGAAAACTCCCGCTCAATGTCCCGCTGGAACACCGGCTCGTCCCGGTGGCGGTAGAGATACTCGATGATCCACCCGTGCATAGGGGTGGTCTGCTCTACCCCATTGGCGCGGGAAAACTGGTTCAGCCTGCGGAAGATCAGGTTATCCACCCGGCGCAGCTGGGCGGGAATGACCTGCGGCCCATCCCACGGCGGGTCCAGCTTGCAGTGCTCTTCAATAGGGTGCTGTGTACACATAATGGTTTTCCTCTGTTTCGGTCAAATTGTTTGATGTGAAACTGTTTGATACAATACATATATTACTCATCTCCCTGCTCAATGTCAAGGGGCAGGGTGCAAAAAAGGCCGCTGCGGAAAATTTTCCGCAGCAGCCTTGATTTTTATGGATACGGTGTACGCTTACAGCTTTTTGCCGGTCAACAGCTCGTAAGCCTCCAGATACTTGGCAATGGTCTTGTCAATGACATCCTGCGGCAGGTCGTAGTTGCTGTCGGGGTTGGCCTTCAGCCAGTCGCGCACGAACTGCTTGTCGAAGGAGGGCTGGCTGTGACCCGGCTCGTAGCCCTCCAGCGGCCAGAAGCGGGAGGAGTCCGGGGTCAGCATCTCATCGCCCAGCACCACGTTGCCGTCCTCGTCCAGACCAAACTCGAACTTGGTGTCAGCAATGATGATGCCGCGGGACAGTGCATACTCGGCGCACTTCTTGTACAGGGCAATGGTGTAGTCGCGCAGCTTGGTGGCGTACTCCAGACCGTGACCGGGGAACTGCTTCTCCAGCACGTCGATGCTCTGCTCGTAGGAGATGTTCTCGTCGTGGTCGCCGATCTCTGCCTTGGTGGAGGGGGTGTAGATGGGCTCGGGCAGCTTATCGGACTCCTGCAGGCCCTCGGGCAGCTGGATGCCGCACACCTTGCCGGTCTTTTGGTAGCTTGCCCAGCCGCTGCCGGTAATGTAGCCGCGCACAATGCACTCGATGGGCAGCATGGTCAGCTTGCGGCACATCATGCTGTTGCCGGTGAACTGGGGCTGGCGGAAGAACTCCGGCATATCCTGCACATCCACGCTCAACATGTGGTTGGGCAGCAGATCGCGGGTGTAATCGAACCAGAACTTGCTCATCTGGGTGAGCACGGTGCCCTTTTTGGTGACCTTGTTTTTCAGGATGACGTCAAACGCAGAAATGCGGTCGGTGGCAACCATGATCAGGCTGTCGCCATTGTCGTAGATCTCGCGGACCTTGCCTTCTTTGATGGGTTTGAACTCTGTCATAATCAAACACTCCATTTTTCCATGTTCTCAGCAGCGCAGCAGCGCGGCACAGTTCTTACCCTATTATTCTACCATACTGCCGCGCGGTTTAAAAGGAACAGAATAAAAGAAAAACGGGCAAGTTTTGTGTTTTTATCGTGAAAAGTGCGCAAAAAACCGCAGGAAATTTCGGCGTTTTGACGATAAAAGTCGTACTTTATCCCCAAATACACCCACCTTTGCAAAATGCAGTCATGGACAATCGCCGCCGGTTGCGGTATCATAGTAGTATGAGTATATCTGCGCTCCGCAGGGGCGCAAAAGTAAACAGGGAGGTAAAGAGTATGGGCAAATTTCCTAAAGGTTTTTTGTGGGGCGGCGCTACCGCCGCCAACCAGTGCGAGGGTGCATGGCAGGCAGACGGCAAGGGTCTGGCAACGGTGGACGTGACCCCCTTCGGCCCGGACCGTTTTCCGGTGGCAACGGGCGATATGGAAATGCTGGGCTGCGATGACGCACATTTCTACCCCAGCCACGAGGCCATTGACCTGTATCACCATTATAAAGAGGATATCGCCCTGTTTGCAGAGATGGGCTTCAAGTGCTTCCGGCTGTCCATTGCATGGACCCGCATCCTGCCCAACGGCGATGACGCCCAGCCCAACGAGGCAGGACTGGCCTTCTACGACAGCATTTTTGACGAGTGCCATAAGTACGGCATCGAGCCGCTGGTCACCATCTGCCACTTTGACACTCCCATTGCCCTCATCAAAAAATACGGCGGCTGGAAAGACCGCCGCATGGTGGACGCCTACGTCCACTACTGCGAGGTGCTGTTCGACCGCTTCAAAGGCAAGGTGAAGTACTGGCTCACCTTTAATGAGATCAACATGCTGCTGCACCTGTCCTTTACCGGCGCAGGGCTGGTGTTCTACCCCGGCGAAAATGTGGAGCAGGTCAAGTATCAGGCCGCCCATCACGAGCTGGTGGCCAGCGCAAAGGCGGTAAAGCTGGCACACGAAAAAATGCCGGACGCCATGGTGGGCTGTATGCTGGCGGCAGGGCAGTTCTACCCCCGCACCTGCGCCCCGGAGGATGTGCGGGCGGCGCAGGAGGCAGACCGGGACAACTACTTCTTTACCGATGTACAGGTGCGCGGCGCTTACCCCGTGTGGGCTAAAAAGCGGATGGAGCGCGCCGGGGTGCAGCTGCACACACAGCCCGAGGACGACCGCACGCTGCGGGAGGGCACGGTGGATTTTGTATCCTTCAGCTACTATTCCAGCCGCTGCATCACGGTGGATAAGGAGCTGATGGCGGCAGAGAATGCGGAAGGCAACGCCGTGTCTGCATCGGTGAAGAACCCCTACCTGAAAGTCAGCGAGTGGGGCTGGGCCATCGACCCGGTGGGTCTGCGGGTGACCCTGAACACCATTTACGACCGGTACGAAAAGCCCATGTTCATCGTGGAAAACGGTCTGGGCGCGGTGGATACCGTAGAGCCGGACGGCTCCATCCACGACAGCTACCGCATCGACTATCTGCGGGCGCACATCGAAGAGATGGAAAAGGCCATCAACGAGGACGGTCTGCCCCTGATGGGCTACACCACATGGGGGCCCATCGACCTTGTAAGCGCCTCCACCGGCGAGATGAAAAAGCGGTACGGCTTTATCTATGTGGACAAGGACAACGACGGCAACGGCACCCTTGCCCGCAGCCGGAAGGACAGCTTTTACTGGTATAAAAAGGTCATTGCCTCGGACGGCGAGGACTTGGCTTGAGCAAGCGCCCCGGCACTGTTTGCGGTATGGCAGCGCCGGGGCGTAAACGTGTGAGGACGAACCGATAACGGAGAAAATTTATGACACCACAGATCATTGCACACCGCGGTGCTTCCTATCTTGCACCGGAAAACACCCTGACAGCCTTTAAAAAAGCCATGGAAATTGGCGCGGACGGCGTAGAGATGGACGTACAGCAGACCATTGACGCCGGGCTTGTGATCCACCACGACTATATGATCGATCTGCACACGGATATTTCCGGCAAGATCTACGATATGACCATGGGCGATTTAAAGGAGCTGGATTTCGGCAGCTGGAAGGACGCCATCTATCAGGACGAAAAGATCGCCACCCTGCAGGAAGCCATGGAGCTGTGCAGGCAGATGCCGGGATGCACCGTGCATCTGGAACTGAAATCCACCATGGACAACGACCCGGACTTTGTGCCCCGGGTGCTGGAAGTGCTGCGGCAGACGGAGATGGTAGAGCAGGTGATCCTTGTTTCCTTCAACCACGCGCTGCTGCGGCAGGCTAAGCAGCTGCTGCCCGAACTGCGGGTGGGTGCGCTGGTATACGGCGAGCTGGAAAGCATGCTGCTGCCGCCACCCATCATCTGGAAGGATCTGGGACTGACCAACGGCATGGACGACATGGAAGCCATGGATGCCGCCCTGCCGGAGAGCGCAGCCGACGAGGAAAATTGCAGCTGGATGACCCGCTGGATGACCGATAAGGTAAGTATGCTGCGGGCAAATTTCCCCGGCGAGAGCCTGAACGAGATCTACAAAAACCTGATGGCGCAGCGGGATCTGCCCGGCTATATCCGCAGTCTGGACTTTGTGCCGGAGTGGGTCAGCTGCGAGTACCACACCGCCTACAAAAACGCCGGTTTCATTGACAAACTGCACGAAATGGGCATCAAGGTGTCTTTGTGGACGGTGGATACGGAAGATTCCGTCCGCAGCCTGCTGCGCACCAGCGCCGATGTCTACATCACCAACCGCCCCGACCGTGTGCGGGAGTGGATGGAAAAGGAACAGGCGGCGACCGCCCCAACAGAAACCGCCACGGCAGAGTCTGCCCCCACTGCTGAAGCAGACGCCGGGACAGCCGCCGCAGAGTAAGTCAGCTTGGAATAAGCACAAATAACCCCAACAAAAAAGAGATAGGCTTTCCCGAAAGGGATCGCCTATCTCTTTTTGCATTCATTTTATTCTGCTGCTTCGGTCAGCACAAAGGTCAGCTCTGCGGTGACGGCGCATTTGCCGTCCACCCATGCCGAGGCCTTGCCTACGCCCACAGCGCCGTGCTGCTGCACCAGCTCGCAGTGGAGGGTGAGCACGTCCCCGGGGGTGACCTGCTTGCGGAAGCGGGCACTCTTGATGCCGCCGAACAGCGCCAGCTTGCCCTTGTTTTCCGGCAGGCTCAGTGCCGCCACAGCACCGGTCTGTGCCAGCGCCTCCAGCAGCAGCACGCCGGGCATGACCGGCTGCGCCGGGAAGTGGCCGTTGAAAAATTCCTCGTTGCGGGTGACGCACTTGCGGCCGATGGCCCACTGCCCCGGCTCGTAGTCCAGAACACGGTCCACGAGGGCAAAGGGGTAGCGGTGGGGCAGAATTTCTGCGATCTGCACACTGCTCAGGGTGTTGGCGTTTTCACGCACGGTACGGGGCTCTGCCATGGGTCAGCCCTCCCATCTGCGCAGGGCGATGCAGGCGTTGTGGCCACCAAAGCCCAAGCTGTTGCTCAGCGCATACTGCATTTCCTGCTGCCGCCCGGTGTTGGGCACATAATCCAGATCACACTCCGGGTCAGGCTGAGCGTAGTGGATGGTGGGCGGTGCAAACTGATCCCGCAGTGCCAGCGCGGTAAACACGGCTTCAATGCCGCCCGCACCGCCCAGCAGATGGCCGGTCATGCTCTTGGTGCTGACCACGGTCATCTCCTTGGCGTGTGCGCCGAACACTGCGTGGATGGCAGCAGTCTCGCAGGCATCGTTCATGTGGGTGCCGGTGCCGTGAGCGTTGATGTGGTCCACCTGCTCCGGTGCAAGTCCGGCATCCGCCAGGGTCAGCTTCATGCAGTCGATGGCACCTGCGCCGCCGGGAGCCGGGGCGGTAAAGTGGTAGGCGTCGCAGTTGGCACCGTAGCCCACCACCTCGGCGTAGATGTGTGCCCCGCGCGCTCTTGCGTGCTCCAACTCCTCCAGCACCAGCACACCGCTGCCCTCGCCCATGACAAAGCCGCCGCGGCGGGCGTCAAAGGGCAGGCTGGCAGCGTCCGGGTCGGTGGCGGTGGAAAGCGCCTTCATGCTGGTAAAGCCACCAATGCCCAAGGGGCTGATGCAGCTTTCCGCGCCGCCGCAGACCATCACCGGCTCATAGCCGTCCCGGATGCGGTGGAAGGCGTCGCCCACAGCATTGGTGCCGCCGGCGCAGGCCGTGACCGGACAGGTGCACATGCCCTTCAGACCAAAGCGGATAGCCACCTGTGCCGCTGCCATGTTGGCAATGGCCATGGGCACAAAGTAGGGGCTTACCTTCTCCATGCCCTTTTCCTCGCCGCGGGCGTGCTGCTCCTCGATCGTGGGCAGACCGCCGATGCCGCTGGACAGGATGACGCCAATGTCCTTGCCCTCGGCCTCGGTATCAAGACCGCTGTCTGCAATGGCTTCGGCGGCAGCGCCCAGTGCCAGCAGGGTGAAGCGCGCCATCTTGCGGACTTCCTTTTTGTCCACCACGGTCGCGGGGTCAAAATCCTTTACCTCACCGGCCAGCTTGCACTTGAAGTCGGTGGTGTCGAACTGGGTGATGGGGCCGATGCCGCATTTACCGGCACGGGCTGCTGCCCAGCTGTCGGCCACATTGTTGCCCAGCGGGTTCACCGTGCCAAGGCCGGTGATCACAACTCTGCGTTTTTCCATAAGGGTTCTCCTTTACATTGCCATGCCGCCGTCCACACAGAGCACCTGCCCGGTGAGATAGCTGCTTTGTTCTGCGGCAAAAAACGCCACTGCCTGCGCCACATCCTCCGGCTGGCCTGCGCGGCCTGCGGGGATGCCCTGCGTCATGCCGGTGCGCACCGCCTCCGGCAGCACGGCAGTCATGTCGGTGTCGATAAAGCCGGGCGCTACCGCGTTCACGGTCACGTTCCGTGCAGCCAGTTCCCGGGCAAGGCTCTTGGTCAGGCCGATGAGCCCCGCCTTGCTGGCGGCGTAGTTGGTCTGCCCGGCGTTGCCCCGCAGCGCCACCACGCTGGAAAGGTTCACGATGCGGCCATAGCGCTGGCGCACCATGCGGCGGGCCGCCTCCTTGCAGCAGAGAAAGGCGCTTTTCAGGTTGGTGTCCAGCACCGCTTCAAAATCCTGCTCGGTCAGGCGCAAAATCAGGTTGTCCCGGGTGATGCCCGCGTTGTTCACCAGCACATCTACCCGGCCAAAAGCCTCGGCGGCGGCATCGAACAGCGCCTTGCAGCCCTCGGCGGTGGATACATCCGCCTGCACGGTCACCGCCTGCACGCCCTCGGCGCGGCAGAGCGCTGCCGTCTGCTCCGCAGGCTCTGCGCCGTGGCAGTAGTTCACCACCACATTGCAGCCCTGCTTTGCCAGTGCCACGCACACTGCGCGGCCAATGCCCCGGCTGCCGCCGGTAACAATGGCGGCGCGGGTCAGCTTTTCTTCACTCATTCTGCATCCTTCCATGCGGTCAGCACCGCATCCAGCTGTTCCGGGGTCTCCACTGCGGTGCAGACCACCCCGGGCAGGGTCTTTTTCACAAAACCGCTCAGGGCGCTGCCGGGGCCGACTTCCAGAATGTGGTCCACACCCAGCTCGCCCAGACGGCGCAGGGTATCTTCCATGTAGACGCTGCTCTGCACCTGCTTTACCAGCAGCTGCGGGATGCTGTCGGTCTCGGCCTTTTCATGCCCCAGACAGTTGAACAGCACCGGCGTCTCCATGGTGCCGAAGGTCTCACCCGCAAAGCGCTGTGCCAGCGCATCCCCTGCGGGAGCCATCAGCTTTGTGTGGAAGGGGCCGCTGACCTTCAGCGGGATACAGCGGCGGGCACCGGCTTCCTTTGCCAGCGCGGCGGCCTGCTCCACAGCGGCTTTTTCACCGCCGATGACCAGCTGCCCCGGGCAGTTGTAGTTGCAGATCTGCACACAGCCCGCCTCAGCAGCCTGTTCGCAGCAAGCGGACAGCTTTTCTCTGTCCAGCCCCAGCACGGCGGTCATGCCGCAATCAAGGCCCTTTGCGGCCTCGGCCATGGCCTTGCCCCGGAAGGCGGTCAGCTCGATGGCCTGCTTTGCGGTGAACACCCCGGCTGCCTGCAGCGCGGAGTATTCGCCCAGCGAAAGCCCCGCCAGATAGGCGGGCTTTACGCCCTTTTCGGCCAGCACAGCGGTCACGCCGCAGGCAAAGGCCACCATGCAGGGCTGGGTGTATTCGGTCTGGTTCAAAACGCCGTCCGGGTCCTCAAAGCAGACGCGGTGCAGGTCAAAATCCAGCGCTGCGCTGTCAAAGGCCGCCCGGAAAGCGGGAGATGCTTCGTAAAATTCCTTGCCCATGCCGGGGTGCTGCGCACCCTGACCGGCGTAAAGTACGGCAAGCTTCATAAATTCTGCCTCCATTCGGTCACAAGTTCGTCCATCAGCTCGCGCACGGTGCGCATCCGATCCAGCCTGCCCACGTTTTCGCCGCAGAAGAAGAGCCCTTCCTCCACGTTGCCCTTCACCGCCTCGATGAGGGCGTGGGTGATGCAGTAGGGCACGGCGGCGGGGTCGCAGGTCTTGAGACACCGGGCGCAGTGCTTGGGCGGGAAGCGCTTGCCCTCGGCCAGCGCCTGCACCAGCGGGGTGTTCAGCGCGCGGCCGGGCATTCCCACCGGGCTGTGGATGATGCGCACATCCTCCGGCTTTGCCGCCAGCAGCACGTCCTTGTAGGTCTGGGAGGCGTCGCACTCGTAGGTGGGGATAAAGCGGGTAGCAAGCTGCACACCCGCAGCGCCAAGCTTTGTAAAGTGTGCCATGTCGGCACCGGTGTACACGCCGCCCGCCACAAACACCGGGATGGCGTGGCCGTATTGCTCCTCGTAGGGCTTTACCTCGGCCAGCACCCCGGGCAGAATTTCGTCCAAGGTCTGGCAGCGGTCTGCCAGCAGGTCCTCCTCGGCAAAGCCGAGATGTCCGCCCGCCTTGCAGCCCTCGATGACCACAAAATCGGCGGTGCAGTCAAAGCCCTTTGCCCAGCGGCGCAGAATGAGCTTTGCCGCCCGGGCGCTGGATACGATGGGTGCAATGGCCACTTCTTTGGTGCCCACGATGCCCGGCAGTTCCAGCGGCAGACCCGCACCGGAGACCACGGCATCCACCCCCGCCGCCACGGCGGTGCGGATGGCGTCGGCATAGTCCCGGGTGGCTACCATGGCGTTGATGGCCACCAGACCCATGCCCCCGGCAATGGCCTTGGCTTTTTGAATCTCTGCGGTCAGAGCGCGGTGGTTTGCAGCCGCCGGGTCGCGGGCAAAATCCGGCTCCCGGTAGCCTGCATCGGCGGTGGAGATGCACCCCATGCCGCCGCAGGCTGCTACCGCACCGGCCAGCCCGCCCAGCGAGACGCCCACGCCCATGCCGCCCTGCAAAATGGGTACTTGCAGGGGCTTGCAGCCAAGGGTCAGCATTCCGCGTTCAGCGCGGCGATGCGCTGCCTCCCGCCCTGCCACAGGTCGGCAAGGATGTCCGCCACGGGGCGTACCTCGTGCAGCATTCCGGCCACCTGACCGGCCATCAGGCTGCCGCTTACCGTGTCGCCCTCAAAGACGGCGCGGCGCAGGCTGCCCAGCGTGTATTTTTCCAGTTCCATCTTATCCGCGCCCGCCTTTTCCTGACGGACATACTCCCGGCTCATGCGGTTTTTCAGCACACGCACCGGTGCACCCACGGTGCGCCCGGTGACGATGGTGTCACTGTCCCCGGCTTTGAGCAGCGCGGCCTTGTAGTTAGGGTGGATAGGGCACTCCTCGCTTGCCAGCAGGCAGGTACCCACCTGCACCCCGCAGGCACCCAGCGCCAGCGCAGCCGCCAGCTGACGGCCATCGGCAATGCCGCCTGCGGCGATGACCGGCACGCTGACCGCGTCCACCACCTGCGGCACCAGCGCCATGGTGGTCATCTCGCCCACATGACCGCCGCTCTCGGTGCCCTCGGCAATGACAGCGTCAATGCCCAGCGGCTCCAGATGCCGTGCCAGCACGGCAGCAGCCACCACCGGGATCACCTTGATGCCGGCAGCTTTCCACATGGGAACGTACTTGCCCGGGTTGCCTGCGCCGGTGGTGACCACGGCGACCTTTTCCTCCACCACGATCTGGGCAAACTCATCTGCCTGCGGGTGCATGAGCATGATGTTTACGCCAAAGGGCTTGTCGGTCAGCTCCCGGCAGCGGCGGATGTTCTGGCGCAGGGTATCGGCATTCATGCCGCCCGCACCGATGATGCCCAGCGCACCGGCGTTGGAGCAGGCGGCGGCAAACTCGCCGGTGGTAATGTTTGCCATGCCGCCCTGAATGATGGGGTATTTCGTCCCCAAGATCTCATTTAAAAGTTTCATTGAAAAACCCTCTCAGTCAATGCCTTCCGGCATTGCCAGCTCCCCCGAAGGGGGAGCTTTTTTCTGCTTTTCTGTCAGTTTAACCTTTCCTTGGAAAGCACGCTGACCCTACCCGCCCATAAAGCTCCCCCTTCGGGGGAGCTGGCGCGTCAGCGCCTGAGAGGGTCATATTCCACGATCATGCCGCCCCATGTCAGACCGCCGCCGAAGCCGATGCAGGCAAGGGTCTGGCCGGGGTGCAGCTGGCCGCTCTCAGCCAGCTCGTTCAGTGCCACCGGGATGCTGGCAGCACTGGTGTTGCCGTGGCGATCCATGTTTTTGTAGAACTTTGCACCGTCGGCGTGCAGCGCCTTGACGCAGTGGTCGATGATGCGGCTGTTGGCCTGATGGCAGACCACCCAGTCCAGATCGTCCAGCGTAAGGCCGGTCTCGTCCAGCACGGTGTGCAGACATTTGGGCAGGGCATCCACCGCAAAGCGGAACACCGCCCTGCCGTCCATGCTGATGGGTGCCGAGCCTGTGCGGCTGGGGCCGCCGGCATGGATGGCGGCATCGCCCCGAGCCCCCAGCGTGATGGCAAAGGGCACGGAGGTGTCGGTCAGTTCAAACACCGCCGCACCGGCACCATCGCCGAACAGCACACAGGTGGAGCGGTCGGCGGGGTCCATCAGGCGGGAGAGCGCCTCTGTGCCGATGACCAGCGCGTACTGCCCGCCCAGCGTAGCCAGCAGGCCGCGCGCCACCGCCGTGCCGTACAAAAAGCCGGAGCAGGCGGCGTTCACGTCCAGTGCAGGGCGGTTTTCCGGCAGCGCCAGCGCCGCCTGCACCTGACAGGCCACGCTTGGGGTGGCATCCGGTGCGGAAAGGGTGGCGCAGACGCAGCAGGCAATGTCTGCCGGGGCAAGGCCGCTGCGCTGCAGCGCCTGCTTTGCGGCGGCAATGGCCAGTGTGGCGGCGTTTTCGCCCTCGGTGCAGTAGTGCCGGGTGCGGATGCCGGTGCGGGTGGTGATCCACTCGTCGCTGGTATCCACGGTGCGGCTCAGCTCTTCGTTGGTGACCGTGCGGCCGGGCAAAGCCCCGCCGGTGGCGATCAGACGCAAACCCTTCATGCTTTCCTCATTTCTCCGATCTGACGGAATTTCTGGTAGCGCTGCTCGGCCAGCTGACGGCCATTCATGCGGGCAAGGCTGCGCAGCTGACGCCGCAGTGCCTCGTCCAGATCACCGAACAGTACCCCGTGGGCGCGCTGTGCGCCGCCCACCGGCTCCGGGATGATCTCCTCCACGATGCCGTCCTTGTACAGATCCTGTGCGGTCAGCTTCATGATCTCGCAGGCTTCGCCGCTGCGGGAGGAATCCTTCCACAGGATGCTGGCAAAGCCTTCGGGGCTCAGCACCGAGTAGACGGCATTTTCCAGCATCAGGATGCGGTTTGCCACACCCAGCGCCAGTGCGCCGCCGGAGGAGCCTTCACCGGTGACCACTGCGATCACCGGCACGGTCAGGCCGCTCATCTCCATCAGGTTGCGGGCAATGGCTTCGCCCTGTCCGCGCTCCTCGGCGTCCTTGCCGGGGTATGCGCCCGGGGTGTCGATGAAGGTAATGATGGGACGGTCAAATTTTTCCGCCTGCTTCATCAGGCGCAGGGCCTTGCGGTAGCCCTCCGGCCCGGGCATACCGAAGTTGCAGCGCAGGTTTTCTTCCAGCGTGCCGCCCTTGCGGTGGCCGATGACTGTGACCGGCTGGCCGTGGAATAGCGCCACACCGCCCAGAATGGCGGCATCCTCCTTGCACTGACGGTCGCCGCACTGCTCAAAAAAGTCGGTGAACAGTGCATCCACGATCTCATCGATGTGGGGGCGCTCCGGGTGACGGGCCAGAAAGACCCTGTCCTCTGCGGTCAGTGCCCCGCAGCCGGACAGCAAAGCGTCCTCCTGTGCGGAAAGCTCTGCCAGCTCGGCAGCGTGGTTGGTGATATCGGTCATATTCTCGTCCGCCGGGTCGCCGCGCAGGGCGGCAATCTTTTCATCCAGCGGTGCGAGCTGTTGTAAGATGTCCTTGATCATAAGGCGCTCCCTCCCTCAGGCGTGCAGCCGCAGCAGCTGCGCCAGTGTTTCGCGCATCTCGGTACGGGGCACTACCTTGTCCACAAAGCCGTGCTCGTACTGGAACTCGCTGCGCTGGAAGCCTGCGGGCAGCTTTTCGCCGATGGTCTGTTCAATGACCCGGGGGCCCGCAAAGCCGATCAGCGCCCCGGGCTCGGCCAGCATGATGTCGCCAAGGCTGGCAAAGCTTGCGGTCACGCCGCCGGTGGTGGGGTGGGTCAGCACACTGATGTACAGCCCGCCCCGGGCAGAGAACCGCTCGATGGCGGCAGAGGTCTTTGCCATCTGCATCAGGCTGAAAATGCCCTCCTGCATCCGGGCGCCGCCGCTGGCCGAGAAGATGATCAGCGGCAGGTGCTTTGCTGTGGCGTGCTCCACGGCGCGGGTGATCTTTTCACCCACAGTGGTGCTCATACTGCCCATAAAGAACCGGCTGTCCAGCACTGCTGCCACCACCGGGGTGCCCTCAATGCGCCCCGTGGCGGTGATGACGGCTTCCTTCAGGCCGGTCTTGCCGGTCTGTGCTTCCAGCTTTTCCGGGTAGCCGGGAAACTGCAGCACATCCTGCGGGGCAAGGTCGGCATCCAGCTCCCGGAAGCTGCCCTTGTCAAGGATCAAGCTCAGGCGGTAGTACCCGCCGATGGGCAGGTGCACCCCGCAGTTGGGGCAGACGTACTGCGCCTTGTTCCAGATCTGGCGGGTGGCGCGGCGTCCGCACTTTTTGCATTCCACGAACTGCGGGTCGTTCCACACGGCACCCGCATCCCGCCGGGCTTTCAGCTGGAAGGTGCGCTCCCGCATACTGCCCGGCAGCAGGTCTTTGATACTGTTCATCGCGTTTCGCCTCGGTCAGCCTCAGACATGGGCATTGATGTAGTTGAAGATATCGCCCACGGTCTTGAGGTTTGCCAGCTCCTCATCGGGGATGGACACGCCGCAGGCCTCCTCCAGTGCCATGTTCAGCTCCACAGCGTCCAGGCTGTCGGCCTCCAGATCCTCGGTCAGGCTGGCCTCCATGGTCACCTTGTCCTCATCGCAGCTCAGGGTATCGACAACGATCTTCTTCATTTCCTCGAAAGTCATGGTAGTATTCTCCTTTATGTTTACTGTTTGTGTTTAATTATTTACCTAAAATTTATGAGGTATCGAACACGACCATTATAATCAAACCGTTGGATAAGTCAATGGTTTTAGTTAAAAATTTTTATCTTTTACATTTTCGACACAGTTTGCTTCCTCTTTATATAGGGGCTCCCACAGGGCGCAAAAAGGCCGCTGCACAGTACTTTGTGCAGCGGCCTTTCCCGCAATAATAATATTTTCTTATTCCAGCCCGATCTGCTGGGCGTATTCTTCCAGCAATTCCCGCTCAAGGAAGGGGGTCTTGACGCCCTCGCGGTCGCGGTAGGTCTCGTGCCCCTTGCCGATGACGGCGATCAGATCGCCCTCCTGTGCGTGATCCACTGCGTAGTGCAGCGCGTCCAGACGGTCGGGGATCTCCACGAACTTTGCGTCCGGGTTGCCCTTGTTCATGCCCTCGCGGATGTCGGCAATAATGTCCTCCACCTTTTCAAAGCGGTTGTTGTCCTCGGTGAGGATGGAGAAATCGGCCATCTTGGCGCAGATCTCGCCCATGCCGTAGCGGCGCAGCTTGGAGCGGTTGCCGCCGCAGCCGAATACCACCACCAGACGGTGGGGCTTGTAGGCGCGCAGGGTGGTGAGCAGGCTCTCGGTGGATACCTCGTTGTGGGCGTAGTCCAGCAGAATGGTGAACTTTTTGCTGATGGGCACCAGCTCCACACGACCCTTCACCACGCACTTGCCCAGACCGTCGTGGATGGCGGCATCCGGCAGACCCAGCACCTTGCCCACGGCCAGCGCTGCCAGCGCGTTGTACACGCTGAACTCGCCGGGCATATTCACCTTGACGTCCATCTCGTCCTTGCCGGTAACGTGGAAGGCAACGCCCAGAAAATCGTGGGTGCGCAGCAGTTTGTAGCCGGTCTCGCGGTAGTCGGCCTTTTCATCGCGGCCGTAGGTCACCAGCTTGCAGGTGTGGCCCTCCAGCAGGGCGGCGGTGTTCTCGTCGTCGATATTCACCACGCCCACGTCGCAGCGCTTGAACAGCTGTCCCTTCCAGCTGCGGTACTCCTCAAAGGTCTTGTGCTCACCGGGGCCGATGTGATCCGGCGAAAGGTTGGTGAACACGCCCACATCGTAGTGCACGCCCGCCACGCGATCCATCATCAGACCCTGACTGGATACCTCCATCAGCGCGGTGTCGCAGCCGGCATCCAGAAATTCCCGGAAGGTCTTTTGCAGCTCGTAGCTTTCCGGGGTGGTGTTGGCGGTGTCCTTGTGGCGTCCCATATAGTAGATGCCGTTGGTGCCGATCATGCCCACCTTGCGGCCTGCGGCCTCCAGCACGCTTTTGATCATGTGGGTGGTGGTGGTCTTGCCCTTGGTGCCGGTGACGCCGATCATGGTCATCTGGCGGGCAGGGTTGCCGAAGAGGTTGGCGCTCATCAGCGCCATGGCATAGCGGCTGCTCTCCACCTTGACCACGGTCACCCCGGGCATGGCAGAAAGGTCGATGTCGTGCTGGATGACCAGCGCGCTGACCCCCTTGGCGGCGCAGTCGGCGGCAAACGCGTGGCTGTCCCGCTGGGTGCCCACGATGCACACGAACAAAAGCCCCGGGGCAGCCTTGCGGCTGTCGTAGATGATATCCGCGATCTCAGTATCCAGACTGCCCTGCACAAGGGTAAAGGGCACGCCTTCCATCAGTTGTTCCAGCTTCATACAGTCTCCTCCAAAAAGCTTCTTTACATGGGGTTTTCTTCTTCGTTGGCCGTCATGCGGTCAGGGTGGGTCAGGGGCAGCTGCTCGGTGTCCGCGTCAGCTGCCGGTTCGGTGGTGTCGGCAGCATCCGCGCTTTCCGTGCTTTCCGTGCTGTCGGCGGCGTCCTCTGCCGGGGCGGGTTCCTCGGCCTTGGGCGGCACCACATAGCCGGAGGGCAGAGTAGGTTCGCCCTGTGCAAAATAGATCTTGCGGGTGCTGCTGGCGCTGGTATGGCTGAAATCCAGCCGTCCGGTGTCGGTGGGGCCGCAGCCTTTGCCATCGGCGTTGGTCAGCACATAGCGGGCGCGGTCCAGCTTATAATCCAGATCGTTCAGCGTACCCAGCAGCACGCTGATGCGATCCTGATACAAAAATGCGAGCTGCTCGGTGTCTGCCACTTCCAGCCGCGTCACGTCCTGCGACAGGCCGTATTCCTCCAGCTTGCTGCGCAGGGTGCGCAGGGCTTCCATGCGGGCAGTCTCGGTGCTCACCGTGCTTTCACTTTCGGCGGTTTCCGATCCGGAGGCGCTTGCCGCGTCCGCATCGTCCACGAACCAGAAGCCCTGTCCCGGGGTAGTGTCCTGCAGCTTGCCGCCGTACAAGGTGCAAAGCCCCTCGGGCTGGGTGCTTTCCTCGGACAGGATCTTCCATTTGTCCGAGATCACAAGCCATTTATTGCCGTTTTGCACCGCGTAGGCGGGCACGGCCTCGGTCACCTGCACCACCACGGTGTTGGGGTAGTCCCGGATCACCTTGATGGAGCCCAGCAGTGGGAAATTCTGCTCCAGCACAGCGGCCTTTTCGCCGGGTTCAAAGCTGAAGATGTTCTCTTCCAGCTGCACGCCCATCCGCTGCAAAATGCTGTCTGCGGAGTAGCCCGCGATCTCGGTCACCTGCTTGCCGTCCGGGGTTTGCACCTGAATGGAATTGATGCGGAACAGCATGGTCATGGTCAGGTAGATGCCTGCGCCAATGACGCACAGCAGCATGGCAAAGGCGGTCAGGCGGCGCAGCATCCGGCGGCGGCGCAATGTGGCACGGGTCACCTTGCGCTTTTTGCGCATTTCCCGCCGGGCAGGGCTTTGCTGCGGGGCGCCCTGCGCCGGGCGCAGGCGCTGGTTCTGGCCGCCTGCCGGGTGCTTCCGGTTCGGATGGTTTTGCGCGTTCTGGTTTTTCCGGCTGTTCTGCCCGCTGCGGGCATTATTTGCCGTGCGGCGCTGCTTGCCGCCGGACTTCGCGTTTTTGGGTCTGCTGCCCGTCGGGCGATTACCGGTGGGGTACTGGGTGGTATTGCTTCCCTGCCCCTGCGCCGGGCGGCGGGTCTGGGACTGGGTGGGGAACTGGATGCTGTTATCTGCCCGGGAGGAGCGCACGCCGCCGTTGGCGCTGCGGGAGGGCGGGCGGCTGAGCGGCTCGCCGTTGTAGCCGTAGCGGCTGCTGCCGGTGCTCCGGGGCGTATGATCCTGCGAAGGCGCAGAGGTGCGCGCTACATCCCGGTTCAGATCATAGGGTCTCGTGTTCCGGGGTCTGCCGTTGCGGTCACGGTTCTGCTGCATCATTCGCACCTTCCTTCTTGTTTATTCCACGTCTGCATCACAGGGTCTTGACCAGCTTGAGCAGCGCCGCAGTGATGCGGTCCAGACTGTCATCCACCGACAGGCTGCGGGCATTTTTGCCCATTTCGGCCAGCTTGCCGGGCTGTGCCAGCATAGTAGAAACAGTCTGCACCAGCTTTTCGCCGGTCAGGTCTTTTTCTTCAATGACCACAGCCGCCCCGGCCTTTTGCAGCTCCATGGCGTTGTAGTACTGGTGGTTCTCCGCCACATTGGGGCTGGGGATCAGTACAGCGGCGCGTCCCACGGCTTCCAGTTCGGCCAGCGTCAGCGCACCGGCGCGGCTGATAACGAGGTCTGCCGCTGCCAGCAGCTCCGGCATATTGTTGATGTATTCCTTTACCACAAGACTGTCGCCGGGGGCAAAATCCTTCTGCTTTTGCAGCTGCTCAAACAGCTGCACCCCGTACTGTCCGGTGGCGTGCAGGTGCAGCACCGGCTTGTGCTCGTGCTGCTCCCATGCGCACAGGTCTGCCACCACCTCGTTGACCCGGCGTGCGCCCAAGCTGCCGCCGAAGGACAGGATGACGGTGCGGTCGCCCGCACCCAGCTGTGCGCGGATGGCCTCGCGGTTCGCGGCCTGTGCAAACACCTCCGGCCGCACGGGATTGCCCACCACAAGGGTCTTGTCCGGTGCGCCCAGCTTTTCCACAGCGGCGGGCACGGCGGCAAACACGATATCCACATCCGGGGCCAGCAGCTTGTTGGTCACACCGGGGAAGGCGTTCTGCTCATGCAAGGCGGTGTGGATGCCCATTTTGGCGGCGCAGCGCACCACCGGGCCGGACACATAACCGCCGCAGCCGATGACGAGATCCGGCTTTACCTCTTTCATCATGGCCTTGGCCTTAGGGCCGGAGAGGGCCAGATTCCACAGGGTAATGATATTGCGCTTGATGTTGTGCAGACTGAGCTTGCGCTGAAACCCGGTGATCTCGATGTGGTGGAAGGGGTAGCCCGCCTGTGTGACCAGACGGTACTCCATGCCCTCCTTACGGCCTGCAAAGTGGATCTCGGCGGTAGGGTCAGCCTTTTTCAGAGCACCGGCAATGGCCAGTGCAGGGTTGATATGTCCGGCAGTGCCGCCGGCTGCAATGAGAACGCGCATGGTGATTCCTCCTTATAAACGCCCGGCCTGCGGCCGGGCGGGCTTGCGGTTTGTTTTACTGTTCCGTACGGGCTGCACGGGCAGAAGCCAAGTCAATGGTCTTGCGGGCAAGCTCTGCTTCCCGCTCAGCGCGGGCGGCTTCCCGCTGGGCACGCATCTGCTCCCGCTGCTGCGCCACCCGCTCGCCGTTGCGGCCGATGTTCACCATCACGCCCATTTCTGCCAGCAGCAAGATCAGGCTTGTGCCGCCGGAGGAGAAGAAGGGCAGGCTGATGCCGGTGTTGGGCAGGGTGTTGGTGACCACGGCGATGTTGCAGAACACCTGCCACGCGATCTGTGCCATGATGCCGATGCCCACCATGGTGCAGTACAAATTCTCGGCCTTATAGGCGATGAGCAGCCCCTGCACGATGAACAGCACGAACAGCACGATAATGAGCACTGCGCCGATGAAGCCCAGCTCCTCGCACACCACGCTGAAGATGAAGTCGTTGGTGCTTTCCGGCAGCCAGAGCTGCTTTTCCACGCTGTTGCCCAGCCCCAGCCCCTTCAGCCCGCCGGAGCCGATGGCGTAAAGACTCTGCACAGTCTGGTCGGTCATCTTGCTCAGATCCTGTGTCCATCCGTCCAGACGCTTTTGCAGGTAGGGGATGGAGTCCACATGGGAGAGCAGGGTCTCCAGCAGGGCGCCTGCCGTGATGGCACCCACCCATGTCAGCACACCGCCGCTGCCGGACAGCAGCAGGATGGTGCCCACCACCGCCACCGTCAGCACGATGCCGGACATGTGCGGCTCCATCGCCAGCAGGATGACCACCGGTATAAGGGGCAGCACCGGCACCACCAGCTGCTTCCACACCCGCACCCGCAGCCACTCCCGAGGGGTAAGCAGGATGCGGCGCTCCGGGTCCAGCCGCTCCACCTGCGGCGCTTTTGCCGCAAGATGGGAGCTGAACAGGATCATTTCAAACTTTGCCACCTCGGAGGATTGCAGTGTAAGCCCGCCGAAGCGGATCCAGCGGCGGCAGCCGTTCAGAGGGGCCATGGTCAGGGTGACAGCCAGCATGGCCAGCACGATGATGTAGCCCGGCACCACCATCTTGCGCAAAAAGCGGTGATCCATATAACTCATCAGGAACATACAGGCCAGCCCGATCATCATGCACAGCGCCTGCTGCTTGATGTAGTGGAAGCTGTCGCCCATGCGCAGGTAACCGGTGGTGTAGCTGGCACTGAACAGCATCACCAGCCCAAAGATCATAATAACAGCCAGCGTAGCCAGCCAGTCGATCAGCAGCCGGGACCACGGGCCCGGGTCTCGCTGGAACACCGACACCGGCGCTCTGTGTTTTTTGCGGATAGTCGCCATCTGCGCTCCCTTCCCTCTCTGTGCCCGGTCAGCACCAGCGCAGCAGCGCCAGCGCCAGTACATAGCCGACAGCGCTCAGCGCAAAGCTGCACAGGAACACCGTCTCCGGGCTCATTTTATGCTTTTTTACCCAGCAGCGCAAAGGCTTGTCGGTGCGCTTTGCACACAGCAGCTGCGCTGCCAAAAGACCGCCCGCCGCCCAGAAGGGCAGCGCCAGCGGCACAGTCAGGCTGGTCATATCCAGACTGAGCGGGATGCAGCCGACAGCACCCGCTGCCAGCAGACTGCCGCAGCAGCCCACCCCCAGCCTTGCCGGAGGGAACGCCCACAGCCCCAGTGCCACCAGTGCCCCGGCCAACGCTCCGGGCAGCACCGCCAGCCCGGAAACGCCCAGACCGGCTTCTACCATCATCAACGCCAGCATGGCCACAAAGGCCGCACCGCACACCGCGCCCTCGTCCCGCTCGGCGATGCGGGCGCACTCGGCCAGTGCCACCATGAGCACCGCCCACAAAAAGGGCACGGCGCTGCCCAGCAGCACATACCCCGCCCCGGGCACGCCCAGCCCCCGGGGCAGACAGCCCGCTGCCCGCAGCAGCAAAAGGACAAAGGCCGCGGCCAGTGCTTCCAGCAAAAGCCGCAGGTCCCGCCGCAGCCCCAGCGCCGCCGGGCTGCGCATCCGGGCAAGGTCCTCTGCAAAACCCACTGCCCCAAAGGCAAGGCTCCCAGCCAGCGCCGTGAGCAGCCGTGTCATCAACCGGCCTTCGCTGCCCAACAGCTCCGGCTGGCCTACGCAGGCAGCAAGCCAGCCCACGCCCACCGCAGCCACCGTGCCCGCCGCAGCACACAGCCCACCCCACAGCGGGGCGCGCAGGGGTGCAGGCCGGGGCTGCTCAGATTGTACCGGCTGCTGTTGTTGTTCGCGGCGTTCCAGCACCCGCCGCAGCGGCACAAACAGGCTGCACAGGGCTGCCGTAAGGGCAAAGCCCAGCACCACCGCCGCTGCCAAGGCGAAACGCTCCATAGATCAGACACTCCATTTCGCCAAATAGTTATACTTCCGCTTCTTTATGCTCTGCGTAGAAGATATCCAACACTTTTTCCAGTGCCATGCCGTGGCTGGCCTTTACCAGAATGGCATCGCCGGGCTGCACCCGGCTCAGCAGGGCATCGGCAGCCTCGCGGTAGCTGTCCGCGTGCAGGGTCTCTACCCCCTTAGCCGCAGCCACCACAGCGGTGCGCTTGGCCTGCTCACCGTAGGTGATCAGGCAGTACAGCCCGCTCTCAGCGGCAAGGCGTCCCAGCTCCTCGTGTGCTTCGCGGCTCAGCTCGCCCAGCTCCAGCATATCGCCCAGCAGGGCAAAGCGGCGCTTGCAGGGGAAATCTTTAAACATTGCCAGCGCAGCTTTCATGCTGTCCGGGTTTGCGTTGTAGCAGTCCTCGATGACGGTCACACCCTCGCTGTCCACCACCTTCTGGCGGCGGCCGATCTGCTCAAAGTTGGAAAGGCCCCGGATGACCTTCTTGGCGTCGCAGCCCAGACGGGTGGCGGCGCAGTAGGCAGCCAGTGCATTTGCTACATTATGGCGTCCCATGGCGGGGATGTTCACCACAAAGGTGCCGTGCTCCTGATCCTCCAGCACAAAGCTCATGCCGTCGGTCTCCTGCCGGATGGACAGGGCGCAGACGTCTGCGTTTTCATCGCTCAGGCTGAACCACACCGGGCGCACATGGGCGGGGAGCGCTGCCTTGCGCAGGAAGGGGTCGTCGTAGTTCAGCACCAGCGGCGCACCCTCCGGCAGACCGTTGCAGATCTCCAGCTTTGCCTTGCAGATGTTCTCCTGACTGCCCAGATTGCCGATATGGGACACGCCGATGCAGGTAATGATGCCCACATCCGGCCGTGCTGCCCGCGCCAGACGGTCGATCTCGCCCGCGTGGCTCATGCCCATCTCGATGACCGCGTACTCGGTGCTGCTTTCCAGCCGCATCAGGGTGCGGGGCATGCCCAGCTCATTGTTCTGGTTGCCCTCGGTCTTGATGGTCTCGCCAAAGCCGCACAGGGCGGCGTAGGTCATCTGCTTGGTGGTGGTCTTGCCCACACTGCCGGTCACACCCACCATTTTGGGGTGGTACTGGCTGCGGTAGTTTGCGCCCATCACCATCATGGCGTGGTAGCTGTCCGGGCAAAGGATGGCCTTTTCCTCCGGCACACCGGGCACGGGATGGTTGACCACCACATACTCCGCGCCCTGCTCCAGCGCACGGGCGGCGAAATCATGGCCGTCGAACCGCTCGCCGGGGAAGGCCACAAAAATGCAGCCGGGCTTTACCTCGCGGCTGTCGGTGGTGACCAGTGCCACCTCCGGGTCACTGGTCAGTTTTCCGGCAGGCACCAGCCCTGCCAGAAGCTTGCTTGCATGGATCTTTTCCATTGTTCTATCCCCTCTCGTTCTATTGAATGCTGCACCCTCATCCGTCACCGCCTTGCGGCAGTGCTTTATGCTGAAAGCCTTGGGCGAAGATGCCGAAAAAGCTGTTTTACCCACAGGTCAGGGTGATGATGGTGCCGCGCTGCACGCTGGAGCCGGGCTCGTCGCTTTGCGCCTGCACCGTGCCGCTGCCTTCCACCACACAGTTCAGCCCGGCGGCGCTCAGCATCTGGCGGGCAAAGTCCGGGCTCTTGCCGGTCACATCCGGCACCTCGGTGCGGCTACCCTCGTAGGTATCGGTATACAGGTAGATGGTGGTGCCGTAGGGCACCTTTGCGCCCGCATGGGGGTACTGGTAGGTGACCGGGGCAGCAGACTGGCTGCTCTGGCTCTCCTGCAGCTGATGCTTCAGGCCCTGAATATTCAGGCTCACCTGCGCGTTGCTCCACTCGGTGCCCACAAGGTTCGGCACGGTGACGATGGTGCCGCTGCGGTCCTCGCCGTCGGTGGCGATGCCAAGATAGGGAGCCACCTCACTGATGATATTGCCTGCCACAGGGGCTGCAAGAATGGAGGAGTAGTCCGTCCGGGCGTTGTTGGGGTCGTCCAGCATGACGTAGACCAGAATTTCCGGGTCGTTGGCGGGCAGCACCGCCACGAAAGAAGCCACCTTTTTATAGTCGCCGTCGGCGCGGCGGTGCATATTCAGCTGCTCGGAGGTACCGGACTTGCCGCCGATGCGGTAGCCGGACACATAGGCGTTTTTACCGCCGCCGGTGCCGTTGCCCACCTCGTACTCCATCATCTCCCGGATGACCTCGCTGGCGCTCTGGCTGATGACCTGACGGCGCACGTTTGCGCCGATCTCCTGAATGACGTTGCCGTTGGCATCGGTGATCTTATCCACCACATGGGGGGTGACCAGATACCCGCCGTTGACAGTGGCTGCAATGGCGGTGCACATCTGCAGCGGGGTGATGGCCATGGCCTGACCGAAGGAGGAGGAAGCCAGCTGCACCTCGCCCAGCTGGTCAGCGCGGTAGTACTGCATAAAGTTGGTCTCGCTGGGCAGGTCCACGCCGGTGCGGGCGGTAAAGCCGAAGGCATCGAAGTAGTTATAGAACTGCTGCGAGCCGACGCGCTGCCCCAGCTGGATGTAGTAGATGTTGCAGCTCTTGCGCAGCGCCTCGGCCATATTGAGCAGGCCGTGCGCCTTGCGTCCGGCGCAGTGGTAGGTCTCCTTGGCTACGCCGTAAGCGCCGGAGCAGGTAAAGGTGGTGTTCATGGTCGCCACGCCGGAGTCGATGCCCATGGCAGAGGTGATGACCTTGAACACAGAGCCCGGGTAGTACAGCTCGGTGATGGCCTTGTTTTTCCACAGGATATCCCGGTAGTAGCCGGAATAGTCTGCTTCCTCGTCCAGGATCTTGTTGCCCTGTTCATCGGTGATGTAGTTGCCGTCGGCGTCCTTTTTATAGACGCCGTAAAGTTCCGGCTCTGCGTGCACCAGCTCGTTGAGATAAGCCTCGTTGGCGGTGTAGTTCAGCGGGTCGTTGGGGTCAAAGTCCGGTTTGGAGGCCATAGCAAGGATGGCACCGGTCCTGACGTTCATTACAATGGCGCAGCCGCGGTTTTCCACCGTGTTGGCTGCAATAGCTTCGTTCAGGTACCGCTCCGCGATCTCCTGCACGTTCACGTCCAGCGACAGCACCAGATTGGAGCCGTCCTTGGCGGCAAAGGTGGTGGCGTT
>ERZ1694701.251-NODE-251-length-33005-cov-17.323794_pt1 | contig 33005 bp, 27 predicted proteins | sample MGYA00581721_ERZ1694701 | MGnify/ENA primary metagenome ERZ1694701 (study PRJEB42213, sample SAMN07424528) | human gut metagenome | biome: ENVO:00009003; feature: ENVO:2100002; material: ENVO:00002003 | host: Homo sapiens | place: USA | collected 2014 ...
GCTGTTTCAGTGAAAGAAAGCGAGTAATTGAAACCGGTTCTCACCGTTATTTGAGTCGCTGTTAATTACTATAAATTAGTTATTGACGGGGGATGAGTGGTCGATTTTATCGGCAAGCAAAGTGGTAACACGAAAGCACAAGAAAATAAAGAAGTTTATGCCTTCGCCTTTGCAGAAAACCTGAAACGGTTTTTGCAGGGCGGAGGTTTGTTTTTTTGCTCATAAGTTTTTGACTGCAAATTATAATTTAAGAAAGAAGAGGATATTTATGAACACGCTTGTAATTGTTTTAATTGCTGTTGTTGTTCTCGGCTTAGGCTATGTCTTATACGGCAGGCATATTGCTAAAAAATGGGGTATTGACCCAAAAGCCGAAACTCCTGCCGTAAAGTATAATGACGGAAAGGACTATGTTCCTACTAACGGATGGACTGTATTTTCACACCAGTTTTCATCAATCGCAGGTGCAGGTCCTGTAACCGGTGCCATCCAGGCTGCTGTGTTTGGTTGGCTTCCTGTATTGCTTTGGATTCTTATCGGTGGTGTATTCTTTGGTGCGGTAACCGATTTCGGCGCACTTTATGCTTCTGTTAAAAATCAGGGTAAATCAATGGGTATGCTTATTGAAAAGTATATCGGCAAAACAGGCAGAAAGCTTTTCTTACTTTTCTGCTGGCTTTTCTCGCTTTTGATCATTGCAGTATTTGCAGATATGGTTTCAGGTACATTTACATCATTTGATGCTGTTACTGGTGCCCCTTTGCCTAATGCTTCAATCAATGGTTCAGCAGGTATGATATCAATTATGTTTATGGTATTTGCTGTACTTTTCGGACTTATCCAAAAGAAATTCAATTTTTCCGGTTGGAAAGAATTTGTTGTAGGTGTAATTTTTATTGTAATCTCATTTGCAATCGGAATTAAAGTTCCTATTACACTCGGCAAAGACGGCTGGAGTTATATTGTATTTGCATATATCTTTGTTGCCGCAATTGTTCCTATTTGGCTTATGAAACAGCCGAGAGATTATATGACTACTATTATGTTTGTATGTATGATTTTTGGTGCGGCTTTAGGACTTGTAATCGGCCATCCAACAATGAATTTACCTGTATTTACCGGATTTAAAAATGAACAGCTCGGTACAATGTTCCCGATTTTGTTTGTAACAGTTGCTTGCGGTGCTGTTTCAGGTTTCCATTCACTTGTATCGTCAGGTACATCTTCAAAAACAATTGCTAATGAAAAAGATATGCTTAAAGTCGGATATGGCGCTATGATACTTGAAAGTGTGCTTGCAGTTCTTGCACTTTGCGTTGCAGGTGCTGCCGCCAAAAACGGTGTTCCGGCCGTAGGTACACCTTTCCAGATTTTCTCATCAGGTGTTGCAGGCTTTTTTGAAAAAATGGGACTTTCGGTTCATTTTTCAACTGTATTTATGACTATGTGTGTTTCTGCACTTGCTCTTACAACTCTTGACGCTGTTGCCCGTATCGGCAGAATGAGCTTCCAAGAATTATTCAGTGTTGACGATATGAAAAACGCAAAGCCTTGGAGAAAGCTTATGTGTAATACATATTTTTCAACAATCATAACTCTTGCCTGCGGTTTTGTCCTTACCAAAATTGGCTATCAAACAATTTGGCCGCTCTTCGGTTCGGCTAACCAGCTTTTGAGCGCACTTGTTCTTATCACTCTTTGTGTATTCCTTAAGGTTACCGGCAGAAGCAATAAGATGCTTTTCCCACCTATGATTATTATGCTTTGTGTAACATTTACTGCACTTGTTCAGCGTGTAATCGGACTTATCAAGTCGCTTTCGGCAGGTCAAGATATTTTTGCAAGCGTAATTCAGCTTGTAGTTGCAGTTTCGCTTATCGTTCTTGCTCTTATTATTGTAGTTAACTCATTTAAAAGTTATGCAAAAAGCAAAAAGAACAGTGAAGTAGAAACAAAAGAAGTTGCAGAATAATTAAATAAGTAATAATAAAAGGCGAGGTGCTTGCACCTTGCCTTTTGCTATTTAGTAATATTAAATTTGATACCACTTGATTTCATTTGAATCAAGGTGGAGTTCAAAGCTTGAACCGTCGCCTACATAAACTGTTGTATCCTGCGGCTCGTATGTGTTATTTACTACGCAGTATTTTTTGTTTTTAACATAAGCGTGAACTTCTACATTGTAGTTAGTTGAATACCACTTATGAAGTTCGTTTTCAGAATTTGCACTCCAAAGAACAGCTCTGTAAAGTACGCGGCTGTTTTCAAATGAATACGGAAGACCGCTGATGTATACACCTCTGCCTTTTCCGAATTCTTTAACTGCCATTTGCACTTCTTCAGCGTGGCGAACAGCGAATGGCAGTTCACTTGCATTTTGAACAAGTACGGTCGTTTTGTCAAGTGCAACAATGTTTTTCTTGCCCTCGCCAAAGTCAACATTGCCATTGTTTGTATCCTCAAGAATGAAGTGGTCACGGTGTTCCTCGGTATTGTAGCGGCGTGTGTTTAAAGTGAAACCGTTTTCCTCTTCAACACCTAAAATATCGTCAAGCTGGAAGAATTTTCCTTGCCAATGATGAGCACCCGGTTCACCTACACCGATAAATCCGCCGCCGTTATATACAAATTTTTTGATTGCGGTAACGATTTCTTCATCTGCCCAGTATTCGCCGCCGCCTTGCGCTGTGTCTGCATCGCCTACATTGATGATAACATCAATATCATCAAGCAGGTTTTTATTTTCTTTTATATCGTCAAAGCTGATGAAAGATACATCAAAAGGTGCGCCGCTCAATGCTTCAATAACACCGAAGTATGAATAGTTTTGCCTGTAATAAAGTCCGTGGTGAACCATATGGTTAGACCAAGCTCTCATTTTGCCCCAGCAGTTGAGAACTGCAACTTTTTTCACACAGTAAGGTGTTACACCCTGAATGTTATCATAAAGAGTACGAAATTCATTGCAAACAGATTTAATGTAATCCACAAAATCAGGAAATTTAAGTGCAAGCTTAAGATAGCCGCCGTAGCCGATACGCTGGATAGGACTTCTTAAAATAGCACGCCTTGCTGTTACCCAATTTACCTTTGCTTCTTTTATAGGGTCGCCGCCCTCACAGAAAACATCAGGGAAGAAGTACGGTAAAAATCTGCCTTCTGTGTATTTTACATTTTTAATATCACTGAAAAGACGGAGAGTTGCGCCGTTTCCTACACTTCCTACTACTGCGTCAAGCCCTATTGATGCGAATTCATCCATAAACGGTTCCATTCCAATCCAATGGTCACCCATAAACATCATAGCTTCCTTGCCGTATTCGTGTACTATGTCAACCATTTCTTTGGCAAGCTTTGCAACTTCGCGCCTTTGAAAAGCCTGAAAATCTTTGAATTCTTTTGACGGAATTCGATATGTGTTATTCATATATCCCTGGTCAATAATAAATTCAGGGCGGAATTTATATCCAACCTCTTTTTCAAATTGCTCAAGTATATACGGGCTGACTGAAGCACTGTAACCAAACCAATCAACAAATTTTTCCCTCGCAAGTTCATCAAAAATCAATGTGAATTGGTGGAAGAAAGTTGTGAATCTGACTACATCAACATATTCGTGACTGTCAAGGAATTTGCGAAGCCTTTCAAGTGAATGTGCTTTTGTTTTCGGCTGGCGAACATCAAATGTAATTTGCGGTTCAACATCCCATTCGTTAACTACTGCGTTATACATATGTACAGGGTCCCACATAATATAAGCTAAAAAGCTGACTGTGTATTCGTGAAACGGGGTTGCGTTATTTATTGTTACATTTCCGCTTTCTTCATCATAAGTCCAATCGGCAGGGGACACTACTTCGCCCGTAGTTCTGTCAATAACTTCCCACCATCTTGTAATATCATCACGGTTGTTTACTTTTAGCATATCCGGATAAAGATTATCCATAAGGTGAATGGAAATAGTGTCACTTACAGCAGTGTGGAATTTGGTCATAATGTACATCTGCTGAATTTCATCAGGATTTGCTTTTGCCCAAGCATTATCTTTTCTTGTTGTGTAATAAGTGGCATAAACTTTCGCACCTGTGTTGCGAAGTTCCTGCGGAAATTCTGTTCCGTCACAGTCACGAATAGCGTCTGCACCCCATTCATCCATAATTTCAAGGGTTTCTTTAACAACATCCATATCTGTCGGAATTGTTACTCTGCCTTTGCTGTTTGCCATTTTGTATCCTCCGTTTTATTTCTCTATTTTTATAATTTTGTTGTTTTTCAGCGTCATTTTTCCGTGCATTCTTTTTCTTACAAAAGGAACGCCCGGCCTTACATAAAATGTATTGTTTGCAACATAAGCGTCAGGATTGCTTGCCGGTGTCATTGTACCGCTTAAATCATCAACACTTAAATTGTTTTCAAAAGTGTTATGCACTGCTTGTTGCAAGCAAAACATCATACATCCGCCTTCATTAAGCCGTGAATAGTTATATTCATACGTTGTTCCGTCACCTGAATCTGCGTCATATGCCATACCGTCTTGGTTGAGTTTTGTATCGCTTACATCGTTGTATCTTAAAAGTGCATTTTTACATTTCCAAGGCCAAATGGCAGCCGCTACCTTGCCTGCACGCTTTTGGGGATATTTGTAAATTCTGTCATTCATTTCGGTAGCACAGGAATCTGCAATATTATGCTCAACAAGCGGAGTTAAAGCATACATAGGTGTAATTGCATCACCGCCGGCATATTTAACATAATTATTTTTAATAACTATGTTTTCATTTCCGTATTTTTTGAAAGTTTCTTCATCAAGCTCTTTGGTTGCAAAATCCTTGTGGCGATACGAATAGCCCACTGCAATTCCCCATCTGCTTACATTTTTTACATAGCAGTTTTTAATTTCTACACCGTCATATCTTGCTACACCGGTTTCGCTTTCATTATCGGGTGTAAACGATGTCATATATACTCCGCCGTTATTCATATGCTTGTTGTAAACATTTCCGTTTACATCGTGAATAAATAAATTATCAAGTTTTATTGAATGGAGCGTACCCCTGTTTTTTGCAACTGCGGCTACACCGGTTCTGTCCATTTTATCCGGCGCACAGTAGCTTTCCATATCTTTAAATTCTTCCTTGTTTGTAATCTCGATATTTCTTATAAGTATATTTTCAACATCGTAAAGAAGAATTGATGATGAAACATTGCCCTTGTAAATGTGGCCCGAATAGTCAAGTTCACATCCGTAATCCTGATACCAAACACCTTGACCGTTAGTGTTGATTTTCGGCAAATCACCGTCCTGCCCATAGGCTGCGATTTCAATCATATCACCGTTTATGTCACCGCAGTTTTTTAAATGCAAAAATTCATTTTCAAAAACAGAGCCTCTTAAAAGAAATACTTTGTCACCCGGTATAAGATCAATTTCGTTGATTTTATTAAGGCTTTTAAATGCGGTGCTTTCGCTCAAACCGTCATTTTCGTCATTGCCGTTAAGCGAGCTTACGAAGTATATTGTTGATTTCTTCATCATACTGCTCCTCTCTTATCTTCTTGTAAATAACGGTTTTAACTTCAAAAAAGAAAAATTTATCATTATTATATCTTGTAAATAGATCCTTGTTTTGCTTGAAATAAGCTTTCATTTGCTTTCGGCTTATTTCTTTATATGTATAGGCTTTTTTTACATTTTCACATTCGCCCACAAAATCAAGTTTTAATCTTGTAAGTTCATAATCAAGATATGCCGGGTATGAAAAGTGGGTAAGCCCGTATACTGTTTCGTTATTTTCTTTTTGAAGTTTTCTTTTTTCGTTTTCTGCGTCACATCTTTTAATTACTGCTTCCAAGCTGTCATCGTCAATCAGCCCGAGCTTTTTTGAAAATTTAAGACAGGCGAGCGCATACTTTTTTTCTTCATCATCGGTGAAAAGAAAAGGATTCATAGCATTCTCCCTATAATTTTTAAAAGTGAATTTTGTATTATTTACTATATAATACTTATTTTTATATGGTAATGCAAGCGTATTTGCATTTTTGCTCATTTTGTACTATAAAAAGTGAATATTGACTAAAATAGAATACCTTTATATAATAGAATCATTGAATTTAAAGGGGACAAATTATGAAGTTTATTCATCTTTCCGATTTGCATATCGGCAAGCGTGTAAATGAATTTTCAATGCTTGATGACCAAAAGTATATACTTCTTGAAATAATAGAAATAATTGAAAAGCAAAAGCCTGATTTTGTGCTGATTGCAGGTGATGTGTATGATAAAACCCAACCTTCAGGCGAAGCGGTAAGGCTGCTTGATGATTTTATTTTCAGGCTTTCATCTTTAAAATTGCCTGTTTTTATCATCAGTGGTAATCACGACAGTGCAGAAAGAATTGCTTTTGGTGCAAGAATTATGCAAAGCGGAAATATTTTTATGTCACCTGTTTATGACGGAAATATTGAAAAGCATACTTTAAGTGATGAATGGGGAAATGTAAATGTTTTTATGCTCCCTTTTATCAAGCCGGTTAATGTGCGCCAAGCTTTTCCTGATGAAGAAATAAACAGTTATACCGACGCTGTAAGCTGTGCACTTGGCCATATTTCGCTTGATGAAAGTGAGAGAAATGTTATTTTATCCCACCAATTTGTGACCGGAGCAATTAAGAGCGACAGCGAAGAAATCAGCCTTGGCGGCACAGATAATGTTGATGTTTGCACTTATGATAAATTCGATTATGTTGCACTCGGGCATATCCATTCGCCGCAAAAGCTTGTTCGTGATACTGTCAGATACTGCGGTACACCGCTTAAATATTCATTTTCTGAATGCAGGCATAACAAGAGCGTTACCGTTGTTGAAATGAAAGAAAAAGGTGATGTTGAAATTTCACTTGTTCCTCTTATACCAAAGCGTGATTTGGTGGAAATAAAGGGTACATACGACGAACTTATGCAAAAAAGCTATTGGGAAAAGCTTAACAGTAAGGAAGATTATTTTCATATCACTCTTACAGATGAAGAAGATGTTGTAGATGCAATCGGCAGGCTTAGAACTGTTTATACAAATATAATGAAGATTGATTATGATAACAGAAGAACAAGGGCAAGCGGTGAAATTGAAAAAATAGAAAATGTAAAAGAAAAATCACCGATTGAAATTTTTGAAAATCTGTATGAAAAGCAGAATGCTTCTGCTTTAAATGACGAGCAAACCAAACTTTTAAAAGATATTGTGAAAGAAGTATGGGAGGGTGAAGAATGCGACCTTTAAAACTTACTATGTCGGCGTTTGGCCCTTATGCCGGCGAAGTTTCACTTGATATGCGAAAGCTTGGAAACGGCGGAATTTATCTTATTTGCGGTGACACAGGTGCCGGCAAAACCACGATTTTTGATGCTGTTTGCTTTGCACTTTACGGTAAAGCAAGCGGAGATATTCGCGATAAATCTTCTTTTCGTTCAAAATATGCCAATGATGAAGCAAAAACATATGTTGAACTTGAATTTGAATATAACGGTGAAATATATAAAGTTACAAGAAATCCTGAATATTTGCGTAAAAGCAAAAGGGGAGAGGGTTTTGCAAAGCAAGGTGCAAATGCAACTCTTATTTTGCCAAACGGTACAGTTGTTACAAAAACAAATGAAGTAACAGCTAAAATCGAAGAAATTTTGGGTGTTGATAAAAACCAATTTTCGCAAATTGCAATGATAGCACAAGGTGATTTCAGAAAGCTCTTAAATTGTGATACCAAAGAGAGAAAGGAAATTTTCAGAAAAATATTTAAAACCGAACCGTACAGCCAAATTGAATATAAACTATCAAGCCTTTTTAATGAGCTTAAAAAGCAGAGAGAAAGGGAAAAGCAAAGCATAAATCAATATATTTCTCAATTTTCCTGCGGTGAAAACGATACGCTGTCACCGTCGCTTGAAAGTGCAAAAAACGGCGAAGTTTTAATCGATGATGTTATATTGCTGATGAATAAAATCGTGGAAAAAGACAGCGCACGGTATAATGAATTAAATAACTTTCTTGAAAAAACAGATAAAGAAACAGCAAAATTGACTTCCGCTTTGGCGGTGGCAAAAAATCAGGAAGAATCAAAAAAAGAATATGCAAATATTTTGAAAGAAATTGAAATTGCCGATAAAAACTTTAACGAAAGTAAAAAGGTAAATTCAGATTCCGCCGCCAAAAATGAGACTTTGGAAGCTTTATCCAAAAAAATAAATCTTATTGAAGATAAAATGCCAAAGTTTGATGAATTTGAAAAAGTTCAAAATGAGTTAAATATTGACATTCAGACTGTTAAAGAAAATGAACAGCTTTTAAAAATCAAAGAAAACGAGTATGCTTCACTAACTTGCGATATTGAAGAAAAAACGAAGCGACTTCAAATTTATAAAAATTCTTTAATTGATATTGAAAGACTTAATTCGAAATTAAATGATATTAAAAACAAAGTGCAGTCTTTAGAAGAATTAAAGAATGAAATAAAAAAATATAAAGAAGAAAAAGAAAAATACTCTTTACTTCAGGAAAAGGCGAAAAGTGCGCTTGATAAATATAACAATCTTAATGATGAATACAGTATGAAATACACCGCATTTTTAAGCGAGCAGGCAGGTATTATGGCAAGCGAGCTTAAAGACGGTGAGCCTTGTCCTGTTTGCGGCTCAAAAAATCATCCTAATAGGGCAGTAATAAGCGAAAATGCACCGAGTGCGGCAGATGTTGAAAAAGCCAAAGCACTTGCGCAAAAATCGCAGGAATACGCAAGTGAAGCCGGAAAAGAATGTTCGTTCAAAAAGGCGGTTATTGATACTTTACTTCAAAATGTGAAAGCAAAAGCCGAAAAACTTTTTGACACAAGCGAAAATATTATAGAAAATGTTAATTTGCAAAATGGTGAATTAAAGAAAGAATATGAAGATACCAAAGCACTTTTAGAAGAAGCTGAAAGCAAAGATATAATGCGCAAAAAATTGGAAACAGATATTCCGAAAATGCAGGAAAAATCGACTCTCACATTACAGGAAATTTCCGCTTGCAAAGCAGCAGTCGCTTCTCTAAAAGCAAGGGTTGATGAAAAGTCGGGTTCGGTTATGAAGCTGAAAAATGAACTTGATTTTGACACCAAATCACACGCCCTTGCAAAGCAAAATGAATATAAAGCACAAGCGCAGCTTATCAAAGCCGAAATAGAAAAGGCAAAAGAAAATTTAGATAAATCAAAGTCACGATTGGATACTCTTTTAGGTAAAAAATTAAGCCTTGAAAATTCAATTAAAGATTTTGAAAATTATGATGTTGAAAAGCTTTTACAGAAGCTTGCAGAACTTGAAAATACCAAAAGTGAAGAAAACGAAAAGGCTAAGCTCGTTTATTACAGAACAGAAAATAATAAATCACTTCTTAAAGAGATAAGAGCCAGAAGCCGCGATTTAGCACAGCTTGATAAAAAGTATGTTTGGCTGAAATCTCTCAGTGAAACGGCAAACGGTGATATTTCGGGAAAAGAGAAAATCACGCTTGAAACCTTTGTTCAAATGACTTACTTTGACAGAATTTTGAGAAAAGCAAATCTTCGCCTGCTTACAATGAGCGATGGGCAGTATGAACTTATTCGCAGGCACGATGCCGAAACATTAAAGAAAAATGAGGGTTTGGCACTTGATGTGCTTGACCATTTTAACGGCTCAACAAGAAGTGTAAGCACGCTTTCAGGCGGTGAATCATTTATGGCTTCTCTGTCACTTGCGCTCGGTCTTTCAGATGAAATTCAGTCTTCAAGCGGCGGCATTAAGCTTGATACTATGTTTGTGGACGAGGGCTTTGGCTCACTTGATGATGAAGCACTTGACAGGGCGCTTTCTGCACTGAATTCTCTTTCACAGGGCGGCAGGCTTGTAGGCATCATTTCTCATATTGATGCTTTGGCGTCAAGAATAGATAACAAAATTATAGTTACAAAGGATAGGCAAAACGGCAGTTTTGCAAAAATAGTTGCCCAATAACATATGAAACAAATAGATTAACAACAGGAAAAATAAAAACTTAAATTATGGCTTTTTGTACTTTTGTTTATGCTTTATGTCTGTTATTTTAACCGTAATATCCCTTGAAATACGCACTTTACTTTCAATTAAATAAAAGGTGCAATGGATAATTTTTCTTTACGAATTATCCATTGCACCTTATTTATTATACTATTCCTCCGTTTACACCTAAAATTTGTGATGTAATGTATTTGTTTTGTGATAAAAAGTAAATCGCATCTGCCACTTCTTCTGCTGTACCGAGCCTGCCGATAGGCACTTCCTCTTCAAGTTCGCTTTTTTCAAACATTGAGTTCATTCTTGTGTCAATTATTCCGGGGCAAACGCAGTTTACGGTTATGCCGCTTGGCGCAAGCTCCTGCGCAAGAGAACGACTTAATCCTATTACTGCCGCTTTACTCATTGAATACGCAATTTCGCACGATGCACCGAGCTGTCCCCACATTGATGATACATTTACTATTGCACCGCTGTGGCTTTTAAGCATAAGTTTAACCGCTTCGCGCGAGCAGAGAAAATATGACCTTGCGTTAATTCGCATGATTTTATCATATTCTTCGGCTGTTGTGTCATTTATCTGCTTAATAAGGCTTATGCCGGCATTGTTCACCAATACATCTATGCTTTTGATTTGATTAAAAAGTTCAATTATTTCATTTTCGTTTTCAAGATTACATTTGATTTTGGTTATCCCGTCAAAATCCGGTTCGCTTTGGTTATATGTGATAAAAACATCATAACCCTTTTGTTTAAAAAGCAGTGCTGTTGCCTTGCCTATACCTGTTGCACCGCCTGTTATTAAAACCTTTTTCAAGTTAACACCCCTGAATGTTTTTTATAATTATATCATTATTAAATCTGTTTTTCAAATAAAGTTGTAATTTTGATTAAAATAATGTATAATTATTTCACTAATTTTCTGTGAGGTGCAGTTATGAGCAATGTTAAAGAAAAAGAGTTCTCTACTATAAGCGTATATATTGATGAAGATGAAAATATGATTGGTATTCCTTGCGGTGAAAGCGACAAGTACGGTATTGCGGATATTGATAAAGTTGTTTTGCTCAAAGCACCGTATTCGGATTCGCAAATTGAAAATTTTGTGGAGGAAGTTATATCATATTGTTATACCAAAAAGCATAATGATTCATCTCCGCTTTCAACTATTGAAAAGTATACTAAAAAAAGCGGTTTCGTAAATGCAACAGCGGATTATACACTTATTTCTATTGTTAAAACCAAGGAAACATATTCACTTATGCCTACTTTTAATGATTATGAAAGAGGCCCGCTTGTAATTGATGATGATGAAAGAATACTTCTTGCAAATTACCAAAAGGGCGAACTTGCCGAGGTTATGAAAGACTTTATTCAGGTTTATGTTAAAGCTAATATGTTTTATAAAGAAAAGCAGGAGCTTGAAGAAGAAAAGAAAAACAGAAAGAAAAACTAATGAAAAGTTTTGTTATATCTAAGCGTGACGCCGGCACAAGAGTAGATAGATTTATTGATAAAACTTTTGAAAATCTGCCTAAATCACTGATGTATAAAGAAATACGAAAAAAGAATATTAAGGTTAATAAAAAGCGTTGTACAAATGACCAAAAGTTAAAAGAGGGCGATCTTCTTGAACTTTATCTAAAAGATGATGTTTTAAAATTAAAAGTTAAACATCTTGATTTTATGCGTGCATCTGATGAACTTGATATTGTATATGAGGATGAAAACATAATTATCCTTAATAAAAAGGTGGGCATTTTGTGCCACCCTGACGGCAAAGAATATATTGACAATCTTGTTGCAAGACTAAAAAAATATCTTTACCAAAAAGGTGAGTGGTCACCTGAAACTTCAAGCTTTACACCGTCTCTTGCAAATAGGATTGACAGAAATACAGGCGGCCTTGTAATCGGGGCGAAAAACTTGCAGTCGCTTAAAATACTTAATGCAAAGATTAAATCAAGGGAAATTGAAAAATTTTATTTAACGGTAGTTCACGGAAAAATGCCTAAAAGCGAAGAAGTGTTGACCGCATTTTTAACAAAGAACGAAAAGAAAAATCTTGTTAAAGTTACCGATAATCAAATTGAAGGTTCTAAAAAAATTATAACCAAATATAAAGTTCTTGATTATTATGATGATGCATCGCTGCTTGAAATAGAACTTTTAACGGGAAGAACACATCAAATCAGAGCGCACCTTGCACATATAGGCCACCCGCTTTACGGTGACGGAAAATACGGCATTGAAGAGGGAAGATTTCGCCAGGCACTTTACAGTTATAAGCTTAAATTTGCATTTGATGATGAAAATGAACTGTCTTATTTATCAGGCAGGGAATTTCAGGCAAGGGATATTAAACTTCTTGATGATTATAAAGAAAGGAAATTTTAATGAAAAACAAATTTTATCGTATCATTTCACCTGTTACCTTTCTTGTGGTGCTTGTGCTTGATATTTCAGTGATAGCATATGCGGTATTCGCAGTTAAAAAGCTTTTGGAAAATTTGAGTGTTTATTCGGTTATATTTGCAATAATCGACCTTTTCGCAATAGGGGTAGGTGCGGTTGTAAGCAAATATGTTATAAGCCAAGGCATTGTTTTTAATGAAACTTCGTTTGAATTTACTGCTCTTGATGAGAATAATATTTTTAATTATGATGATATTGCAAGTATAAAAATAAATAAGGACACCAAAGCAAGCCTTAAAAAAAATTTTAACGACAGGCAGTCACAAATTATTATTGAAGAAAAAGACGGTAAGGTTACAACTGTTGACATAGGCTTAACATCAATGAAAAAGCTGAAAAAGATAGAAAATGAAATCTTATCACACATAAATGAAAACTGAATATTTTATATAGCAGCAGGATTTTGTACAATGTTAACAATTGTTTTAAAATTTCTGTTGCATTTTTGTTTATAAATTGTTATTATATATACAAATACGGCTTTGCCAAAAATAAGGGAGAGATTTTATGGGCGAAAAACGCACTTATACGGGTAAAGAACTCGTCGGCTATCTTGTAGGTATGTTTGGTCAAAACTTAATTTACAATATCGTTGCAACAGGTCTTTACTTCTATTTTCAAAATGTCATCTGCCTGCCGGCTATGGCTCTCGGTTGGATTATGACTATCGCAAGAATTTGGGACGCAATAAATGACCCGATGATGGGTACTATTGTTGATAAAACCAAATCAAAGTGGGGCAAATGCAGGCCTTATCTTATTATATTTCCGGCAATTATAGGTTTAGTTACAATTTTAACATTTATAAACGGTAACTATGCCACAGCAAGTTCAACTTCACAAAAGGTACTTATTGTTGCTTGGGCGGCTATTTCATATATTGCTTGGGGTATGTGTTTTACTGTTTGTGATATTCCGCTTTGGGGCATTACATCTCTTATGACGGAAGATGAAAGCGACAGAAGCAAGATACTCGGTCTTGCGCGTATGGTTGCAGGTATAGGCGGTATCGGCGTACTTGTTGTTCAGATTGCGCAGGCTCTCGGCTCTGCATTCGTAAGCAAAATTGATAAAAACGCAGTTGATTATGATACTCTTGTTCAAAAAGCAAACCAAAAGGGCTTTATTGTTACAGTAATTATTATGACCGTAATTGCTTCTGTTCTTTTTGAATTTGCAGGCCTTTTCACAAGAGAAAAAGTTGAAAAAAGTGAAAAGAGTTATACTTTCAAAGAAAATTTCCAAATTATGTTCAGAAACAAGCCGTTTAGGCAAATTCTTATTTCAGGTATTTTGAGAAGCCCTATTCAGCTTCTTATGATTGTTGCAATGACACTTGTTACATATTACTATGCAAACGGTAATATTATGAATATTCTTGCAACCGACGCTTCAGGTAAGATTACGGGCTTAAATGTAAAAATACTTGTAGGCCTTGGCTGTGTGGCAATCGGCCTTTTTGCCGGCCAGTTTATCGCAATGGGTGTTACACCGTTAATCATCAAAAAAGTTGAAAAGAAAACACTTTATAATATTTATTCAATTGCAGGTGCTTTTCCTTTTGCACTTATCTTTGTATTTTACAAAGTTTCAGGCGGTGATTTAACTTCTACTTTCTGGTCAATCATTGTTGGTATTTGTATGCTTGTTGCAAGTGCTGCTTTCGGCGGTATCAATGTACTTCAGTCAGTAATGATTGCCGACTGTGTTGACTATGAAGAATATCACAACGGTGTTCGTACAGATGGTGTATTTTTCTCGGGCCAAAGCTTTATTACAAAGCTTGCAGCAGGTATTTCAACAATCATTTCATCAGCAGTATATGCATTTGTAGGTTACAGCGGTGCTAATGTTGATAAACTTAACCGCGCTATTGAAAAAGGTGCAAACTTTATAACATATGACGGTGGTACAGGCGCCGGCAAATATGCTGAAGCAATGTTCTTCCTTATTTCAATTCCGCCTGCAATCGGTATGCTTCTTTCAGCACTTCCTACACTTAAATATGCAATGAGTGATAAAGAACACCAAAAAATCCTTGAAACTCTTGTAGAAAAGAGAAATACGCAGGATATAAAGGCTGAATAATAAAAAACGATACAGTCACTTGTGCCTAATTTCAAGTGGCTGTTTTTTATTGAATATTCTGATTATATAAGTTATAATGATTTAAAAACAAAAGGCAAATTAAGGGGAATTTATGATTAAAACATTAAACGGCGCATGGCTTTTTAAAGCTGTGGATGAAAACGAATGGAAAAATGCAACTGTTCCGGGTTGTAATTTTCTTGATTTAATGAATAACGGTGATATACCTAATCCTTTTATTTCAACTTATGAAAAAGAGGTAGGCTTTGTAGGTGAAAAGGATTGGGAATATAAAAGGATATTTGAGATAAGCGAAGCTGAACTTGATTGTGACGATGTACTTTTAAACTGCAAAATGCTTGATACAATTTGCGATGTGTATGTGAATTCAAGACTTCTTTTTGTGGGGGACAACTGTTTTGTTGCTTATTCAAAAAGCGTGAAATCATTTTTAAATCTTGGTGAAAACGAAATAAGAATTGTATTTAAATCACCTGTAAATTATGTTCGCGATAAGTATAAAAAATGCCCGACTCCTATAAATTCAAATGGGCAAAACGGTATTGTTCATATCCGCAAGCCGCAGAGCCATTTTGGCTGGGACTGGGGTCCGGTTTTGCCGCTTTCAGGTATAATCAAGGATATTGAACTTCAGTTTGTAAATAATGCCAAGATTGATTATCTCGGCATAACTCAAAGGCTTGAAGACGGAAAAGCATTTGTAAGCGTTAAAGCTGATGTAACATCTTTCGGCAATTACGAATGTGAAATTGGCATTACTTCGCCGAGTGGGGAGGTTATGACCGCCTGCGGTGAATGTGCCGAATTTGTTATTGATAATCCTGAACTTTGGTGGACTTATGAACTTTCAGGCAGTAAAAATCAACCGCTTTATACCGTTAGTGCAAAACTTAAATTAAACGGGAAAGTATTAGACGAGCAAAGCAAGAAAATCGGATTAAGAACTATTGAACTTAACCGTGAGCGTGATAAATACGGCAGAAATTTTCAATTTATATTAAACGGTGTTCCGCTCTTTATTAAGGGCTCCAATTATATTCCGGCAGATAGCTTTATTACTCGCTTTGATAAGCAAAAGCTTGATTATATGCTTGATGCTGTTCAGTTTTCAAATATGAATATGATTCGTGTTTGGGGCGGCGGATATTATGAAAGTGATGAATTTTACGATGCTTGCGATGAACGCGGTATTCTTGTTTGGCAGGATTTTCAGTTTGCTTGTCAGGCTTATCCTTTTTTTGATGATGCTTTTCTTGAAAATGTTAAAAGGGAAGTTGAATACAATGTAAAAAGGCTTTGCAATCACCCGTCGCTTGCTGTTTGGAACGGTAATAACGAAATTGAAGATATGCATTCTGCTTGGATGTATATGACTAAATATGTTGAATGGACTGAAAAATTCTTTTATCATATTCTTGAAGCTGAAATCAGAAAATATGATAAATCAACACCGTATACTCCTACTTCGCCTGTGGGTGAAAAGCATAATTACGGTGTGGGCAGTGATAATGTGGGTGACACTCACCTGTGGGCAGTTTGGCACGGTTTAAAGCCTATGAATTATTACCGCAAGCGTATGACTCGTTTTTGCAGCGAATTCGGTTTTGAAAGTTTGCCGGATATGAAATCAATTGATATTTTTGCCGAGCATAAGGGTAACTATTCGCTTAATGATAAGGTGTTTAATGCCCACCAAAAATGTGCAAACGGTAATGATAAAATGGTTTACTATGTTGCTTCTCGCTTTAATTTGCCGAAGAATTTTAAGGATATGGTTTATCTTTCTCAAGTTACTCAAAATGAATGTATAGCAGACGCAACGGAGCATTGGCGAAGAAATAAAGGCAGATGTAACGGTTCAATGTATTGGCAGCTTAATGACTGCTGGGGTGTCTGCTCTTGGTCAAGTATTGATTATTACGGTAATTACAAGGCTCTTCAATACGGTGCAAGGCATTTTAACGCACCTGTCAGTGTATCAATTGAAAATACCGAAGAATACATTAAGCTGTTTGTTTTAAATGATTTAAAAGAAAAACAAGATGTTACCGTTACTTACGATATTTTTGATTTTGTTTCGGGTACAAAGCAAAGTGATAAAAAAGATGTTTCAATTGACGCAGTTAAAAATGAACTCGTTTTTGAACTTGATGTTAAATCACTTGCAAAAGCGTATGATTTAAAACGCACCGGTGTAGCGGTTAAACTTTTTAAAAACGGTGAATTATTGCAACAAAAAACTGTTCTTTTTGATAAAGAAAAGAAACTTGATTTGCCGAAAGCAAAACTTAAAACAAGGATTGAAATAAAAGAGGACAGGCTTGACATTACTGTTAAAAGTGACGCATATGCCCGCCTTGTTAAACTTGAAAGCGCTGATTCCGTTTTGCCTTTCAGTGATAATTTCTTTGATATTTTGCCGAATGAAAGTAAGAAAGTGACGATTTATAAGGATAGCTCAATGTCACTTCGCAAACTTGCCGAAAGCATAACTGTTTACAGCCTTAGTGATATTAAATTCAGCAAGGATAAGATTGATACGCTTTTAAAGCAGGCTAAAGTATTCATATCCCCTGTTAATATTTCAAATGCACTTTATCACGGAAAAATCGCAAAAGATGTTGAACTGTGTGATGATTAAGGGGTGATTTTTTGCTCGATTTTATATTTGTCGGTTTAGGCGGATTTTTGGGCGCTGTGTTGCGATATGTGTTAACCCTTATTCCTACTAAAAATCCGCAGCCGTTTCCTGTAATTACACTTTTAATAAATGTGATAGGTTCGCTTTGCATTGGGCTTATAGCACTGTGGGTGAGCAAAAATTCAAATTTGGATTCACGCTTGATACTGTTTTTAAAAGTGGGTATATGCGGCGGCTTCACCACTTTTTCGACCTTTTCACTTGAAACTGTCGGGCTTATTAAATCGGGGCATATTGTGCTTGCACTTGTTTATGTGCTGTTAAGTACAGTGCTTGGTGTACTTGCTTGTTTTTTACCACAGTGTGCAGTTAAATAATATAATTAAAAAAGCGAAAGCTCGGTAATCCAAGTTTTCGCTTTTTGTATTTACTCTTCGTAAACATAATTATGTGGTTTTGAATATCAAGAAATAAGCTCTCTTTATCATAATTTCTTAATGTTTAATCGGCAAATCAAATATTTGTATAACCTGACCGATTGAATACATTTTTATACCTCTCTTGCATCTGAATCAATTTCTCCGTTATCATCAACCTCATATGCATCGGCGTTGATGATAGGCGGTTCGATATTTTTAAGCTCTTCTTGTATCTCTTTTGCTGCTTTTTTTATTTGAATAAATGTGACAAGGTCAACTATTGCGTATCCCACAAGGCCGGCACCTACAAGCCTTACAAGCGCAACACTTGTGCTGAAAGGATTTATCATAATTACAACACCTAAAATAAGCACGGCAATTGAAAGGAATGTTGAAACACCCCAGCTTACAATACCGCTTGATTTAGAATAAAATGATGTGATTAAGTCAACAGCGCCGCTTATTGTGATAAACACGCCGAAAATAAACAGCAATATGGCAATTATGCTTTGATATTTAATGCATATTATAAGGCCGACTATAATGCACACTGTACCGGCAGCGGCCAGAACGATGCTTTTTTCTTTTGCAAAGTATGAAATCCATGCTGTTACACCCAAAAGTATTGTGGTTGCACCTGTGAGTATGCTTACTACGGTTATTGATTTATCGGGCCAAGCAAGCAGTACAATTCCTATTACAAATGACGCTATTATTGTGATTATTGAAAGGTTTTTAATTTTTACTAAAATTTCTTTCATAATTACACCTTCTTATTTTTTATGTATCTTATGTCATTACCCTCTAAAGTCAAAGGTGAATATTCGCCGGTGATTCGCGAAGTTATGCGCTGGTCGTAAAATTCCAAAAGTTCTTTAAGCGTATAGTTGGTTGAAATAATCGTCGGCAATTTTGCACCGATACGGGTGTTGATAATATTATATAAGCACGAAATGGTATAAGCGCTTTTGAATTCTGTGCCTAAATCATCAAGAATAAGCAGGTCGACATCCAAAATTTCATTTTCTCTGTATTTTAAATTGTCGATTCTGCCGAAATTTTCGTTTTGCAAATCGCCTAAAATATTTTGTGCTGTACCGTAAATAACACTGTATCCTCGGTTGATTACTACATTTGCAATGGCGAGGGACAAATGGGTTTTGCCAAGCCCTGTGCCGCCTGTGAATAAAAGGTTTTTCGCTCCTTTGCTGAAATTAGTTGCATATCCTATGCAGCTTTCTTTGATTTTTTCTGCTCTGTATTTTGGCGATATGCCGCCGTTTTGGGCAATGTCAGGGTAGTATTCGGTGTTGAAGGTGTCAAATGTGCATTCTTCAATCGGTGCGATTTTTTCAATCTTATCTCGCTCAATTTCTTTTAATAGGTTTATAAAGCACTTGCAGCGCCTGCCATTTATAAATCCCGTATCCTCACACGCAGCGCAGGTGTATTTAATTGCAAGTTCGTTTTCATCATAACCGTTTTTCTTGAGCAGATTTTTCTTTTCTTCTTGCAATGCAAGGCTTTCAATTCGTAGCTTGTTAATATCAGCCTGCGGGTCTTTGCTTGTAAAAAAAGTTCTTGAAATATTAAGCCCAATTTGTGCAAGCTTTCTGTTAATTACATTAAGCTCGGGAATTTCGGCACATAATTTATCAATTCTGCTTTGTGCTTCAAGTGTTGCTTTTTCTTTTCTTCTGTCAAGTATATTTTGTGCCTTGTCATAAGTTTCAATTGAATAGGACATATTGCACCTCCTTAAATTTCAAAATTATTTAGTGCGTCACGCTCAATTTGGTCTATATCAAATGTCGGTTTGCTTGATAATTTTTCTTTGCTCTTTCCTTTGCTTTCTTTTTCGGATTTTGCTTTTTCAAATTCTTTTTGCTCTTTTTCCACATCAGCAGGAGTTTTAATGTTTTGCTTCTTCCACTTCTTTAATATGGAATTTATGTAACTCAGCTTTGGCTCCGGTATGTTTTCTTTCATAATATCTGATGCCAAAGCAATCATGGTAATATCAAAATCATTAAACCATGAAAGTACCATTTCCCTTTGCTTAACGGTTGGCTTTCTGTGCCTGATTCCCGTTATCGCAATGATTTCATTCCATATTCTGTTTCCGCGCTCAATTTCGTGCAGCTTTTCTTCCGCTTCGGAAATGGAAGCGATACCCTCATCACTCCAATTTTTTGCCATGGCGTTGATATATGAAAAACTTATGGACATTCCTTTTTGCTTTTCGTTTTTATAATATTCAAGTATCATTAAAACTACTTCCGGTTTTAATTCGTAGTAGTTAACCATATTTATTATTATTGCCTGCTCCGCTAAACTTATTGTTCTGCCAAGCACTTTTTGTGCTTCGTTAACAAGGTTTTTGAGTTTTTCGCTGTCACGCAGTATTGACACAATATCTTTGGGTGATAAATTTGGTGCAGAAATCGTTTCTTTTACCACAACTACATTTTTTTCTGCCGGTGTAGTTGCCTGCGGTATTTTGGTGCTTTCAACAATTTCACCGTTTTTTGATATTATTCCTTCCTCAACCCAAAATTCAAGCAAATTGTCTGTATCGGCAATTGTCTGGCCGAGTGCTTTGGCAATTTCGGCAGTTTCAGCCTGACCGTTGTTTCTGAAAATGTATAGCAAAGCTTTAAGTTGATACTCACTTGCAAGCTTTAAATATTCATCGACTACCTTGATAGGTAAATTAAAAATTCCGTTTTCCCAAACTGATGAAAACGGTAACGCTTTATATTCCATAGCATATTCCTCTTTCTTATTTTATATGATAACAAAAAAATGCATTGTTGTAAACAGATAAATAGTTACATTTTTTTCAAAAAAGTCTTGACAAGTGCAAAGCTGTTGTGTATAATCAATCTTGCATTCGCGGATGTAGCTCACCCGGTAGAGCGCAACCTTGCCAAGGTTGAGGTAGCGAGTTCGAGCCTCGTCATCCGCTCCAAAACAAAAAGCACCATTTCTATGGCGCTTTTTGTTTTTTTATAAGAAACGAGGCTCGAAAAGAGCAATCCGTCAGGATAGGAACAGTCCGGTGGACTGTTGCGGTGCTCGGGTGCGTGCCGAAGAAAGCTTTAGCTTTCGATGGGCGAGCCTCGTCATAGTGCATAAATTAGATTTTGTATTGAGTAAAGTAATGTATTGTGGCGGACACCATTTCTATGGTGCTTTTTGTTTTTTTATAAGAAACGAGGCTCGAAAAGAGCAATCCGTTTTACAACTTTTTGATTTTTACTTTACAACTGTTTTAATTTTTGCTTTACAAGTATTTAAAAGAGTGTTATACTCTAACGGTAATGAAAAGCAGAGAGGTATTACCATGCATCAGGATGTTGAAAAAATACTTGTTACAGAAGAAGAATTAAACGCTATTGCTCACCGCTTGGCAAAGCAAATCACTAAAGACTATGAGGGTAAAAAACTTTTGCTTGTAGGTGTACTTAAAGGTTCTATTTACTTTTTTACTGACCTTACAAGATATATTGATTTACCGTGTAATATTGATTTTATTCAAGCTTCAAGTTATGGTGCAGGTACTGTATCAAGCGGCAATATTCAAATTATTAAAGATATTGCGGATGATTTAACGGGTTTTGATGTTTTACTTGTTGAAGATATTCTTGATACGGGAAATACACTTAAATATATTCACGATATGCTTTCAAAACGCAATCCTGAATCTATCGGTGTTGTTACACTTCTCGATAAACCGGCTAGGCGAACAGCAGATATTAAAGCGGATTATGTAGGCGTGGATGTGCCGGACGCATTTGTTGTAGGCTATGGGCTTGATTATGACCAATATTATCGTAACTTGCCGTATATAGGTATACTTAAAAAGAGTATTTACGAAAAATAATTACAATTTAATTTTATATGATGGTTTTCTCTTTGCGAGAAATTAAAAGGGAATCAGGTTAGAATCCTGAGCAACAGCCATTACCGTATTTGATGAAGAAAAAATCATTTGCCATTGGGAAACTGAGAAGGCGATTTTTCAAGCTATGCTATATCATAAGTCGGGAGACCTGCCACACATTTTAATTCTGCTTTTGGGCAAGGGAGAGCAATGGAGTTAAATTCCGTACTAAAGGTGCGTGCTTTCCTCTGTCTGAAAAGATGGAGGATTTTTTTATGCGAAAAAATATAGGCGTTGTTTTGGCAGTGATTATGAGCATTGCCATGCTTTGCGCCTGTTCAAACAGCAATGATTTTCAGAAAAGTGTGACAGATAATTCAACACAAATAACTGAAAAGACTACCGCTTTGCAGGATGACGAAATTGATGAAGTAACAACCGATAATAAAGAAGTTACTGATACCACCGTAAAAGAAAAGGAAAAAACTACTAAGCAAGACAAAAAAGAAACTAAACCGAGCAGTCAGAAAAATAACGAAACTACCCAAAAAGGCAAAACGGGAAATAAAGAAGTAACTACTGCAAAAAAAGTTAAGAAATCAAAGAAAAACAAAAATAACAAATCAAAATCATCGACTGTAACTACAAGCTCAACTGATGCATATGCAGCAGCTGCAACCGCAACTCATTTACATGCTGATAAGCCTACTGCAAAAATTACTTCTACCAGCTCATCTAAAAAAACTTGTACAATTACTATCGAATGTAAGTCAATACTTGATAACATGGATGATTTAAAATCGGGGCACGAAGCATATGTACCTAAAAACGGTATTATTTTGAGTGAATACGAAGCCACTTTCAACGGCAAAGCTACGGTTTATGATTTGCTGAAAAAAGCCTGTGATGATAATAAAATTCCTTATAATGCAAAAACGACTATTTATAGCGTTTATATATCAGGTATAAATAATCTTGATGAATTTGATTGTGGTGGGGAGAGTGGCTGGTTATACTATGTTAATGGTAAAAAGCCGAATGTAAGCTGTGATTCCACCAAACTAAAAGACGGTGATAAGGTTGTATTTTCATACACCTGTTCATATAATAAATAATTTCATATTAGGAGGTTAATAAATATGAAAAAAATAATTTCTGTTGCTGTTGCACTTTGCATTGCAATCACTTCACTTTTTACAAGCGTTTATGCAATGGCTGACAGTAAGGTTACAAGTGGAGATATTAAAAAGAAGCTCAACGATACGGCAATCTATCTTTTATCTGAAAAGAAAGCTGATTTCGATGTAGAAAATGTAAAGAGCCTTGTTTCTTACATCAATGCAGGCATTGATGTAAATGACTATAAGGATGAATTTACAAAGAGCGTTAAGGAAAATCTAGACTCAAACAGCGGCAAGATTATTGCGGTTGTAGGGTATGACGAAAATAATAACTGGGCTCCTATTAAAGGCGAGTCGGCAGGCGTTTATGCAAATGTAATCACTGCGCTTGATTATTTTGGCTTTGATGTTAAAAATTTTGAAGGCATTAACCTTGTTGAAAATTTCAAGAATGTTAAACTTAATAAAGATCATGAAAATCAATATCTTTTCTCTTCAATTTTTGCTGTTGCTGAAAAATACGGACTTGCCGATACCCTTAAAGCAGCACAAAATTTCTTGTTAAACAATTTCTATGAATTTGGTACTGGCTCAACTTATTATACCAGTACAGACAGTGATGCACAGCTTGTTGTTGCACTTGCACCTTATTCAAATAAATATAAGTCTGTTATTGATGATACATTAAATTGTATGGAATCATATAAAGCTGACGGCGGTTATCTTTATAACTTGGATAAGGTTTATAATTATAACACAGGAGAACTTGAAGACCCTGTAATTAGCGGTAATTCAACAGGTCTTGCCCTTGCTGCATATTCTGCTATGAATGATTTTGACAAAGCACAAAAGATTTATAATGAAATAGTAAATAGTTTTGAATGCAAAGATGTTAAGGGTGCATATGCTTATACCGCAGGTGGTGATGAAAATGCTTTAGCCACAGCTGATGTTTTCACAGGACTTACAAAATTCTATGAAGCATTAAAAATTAAAGAAACTAAAGACGCTTTAACTACTACCACAACAACTGCACCTGCAAATAATATCACCACAACAACTACAACATCAACTTCTCAAGCAGCAGTTGCAAAAATCAAAGCACCTAAAAAGACTTCAATTAAGAAAGTTAAAGGTGCGAAGAAAGCAATTTCAGTTACTTGGAAAAAGGTAAGCGGTGTAAAGGGCTATCAAGTTCAAGTCGCAACCAATAAGAAATTCAAGAAGAACAAGAAAACCGTAACAATCAAGAAGCAGAAGACTACAAAGACTACCGTTAAAAAGCTTAAGGCAAAGAAAAAATATTATGTAAGAGTTCGTACATATAAAATAGTAAACGGTAAAAAGGTTTATTCTTCTTGGTCAAAGGTTAAGAGTGTTAAAACTAAATAAGTAATAATACTGATAAAGCAGACGGTTGCAAAATCGTCTGCTTTATTTTTTGTTTAATATTGCCAAAAGTTTATAAATATGTTATAATCAACTATGTGATTTATTATAATGTGTAATTGTTATACCTATTTATAGGTAAACGAATTCTATTGTTAAGGAGGAATTATTTTGAAAGAAGCAAAAGCAATGGCTTATGTAAATATGTATGGCGTTCTTGCTTGCCTTGAAAATCTTTGTGAAATTGATGATGAAGCCAAGGCAATTATTAAATCAATTAAAAAGCCGGTATCACTTTGCTTTGATGTAGCAAACGGCCCGTGCTGTACATTTCATTTTTCGCAAGACGGTTGCACAATCAGTGAGGGAAACTATGGCTGTACCTGCAAAATGAATTTTGCAAGCCCTGAAAAATTTAATGCTCTTATTGATAGCGGAAAGCCGGGTATGCCTACAAAAAATGTGCCGCAGGTGCTTTCATTCTTGCTTGGCCCTTTTACAAAGCTTACTGACAGATTAACTAAAATTTTAATGCCAAGTGAGGACGACTTAAAAAACAGAAGTTTTTTTGAAGAATCAACAGTTCTTACTTTTTATACAATAGCCGGTGCGCTTTCGGCACTTGCAAATCACGACAGTGTGGCACAGCATTCGGCATTTTACACTGTTGACGGGGATATTCAAATGGGAATCACAGATGTTTGCTATGCAACTCTTCGGATTCGTGACCATAAGTTTGAAACTATTAAGGAAAAGCCTGATACTCCGCGTGCTATTATGGAATTTAAAACTATTGACCTTGCAAATGCTCTGTTTAACGGAACAGCGTCAACTATGGCTGAGCTTTGCGCGGGCAATATTTATATGAGCGGTATGATAAATATGATTGATAATGTCAACCGTATACTTGACAGAGTAGCTGTTTATTTGGGTTAAGGAGGATTGCAAATGAGTAAATTTCCTGAATATAAACACGAAAAATCACAGGAATGGTTTAACAGGGCTTTAGCTGCTATTCCATCGGGTGTATATGGCCATCTTGGCCCTTCGGAAGGGCTTTTCTTACCTATAACAAAGTGGCCGCTTATGTCTGACCACGCCAAAGGTACATATTTTTGGGATGTTGACGGTAATAAATACCTTGATTTTATGTGTGCTTACGGTCCTAATGTTTTGGGATATTGCGATGATGATGTTGATAAGGCTGCTATGGAGCAGCTTAAAACAGGAAACTGCACAACTTCACCGTCTTACAAAATGGTAGAATGTGCCGAGCTTCTTAAAGATACCGTAAATTGCGCCGATTGGGCATTCTTTATGAAAAACGGTTCTGATGCAACAACATTCAGCGTAATGTGTGCAAGGGCGCATACTGGTAAAAAGAAAATGATGTTCTTTAAAGGATATTATCACGGCGATTTCCAGTGGGCGCAAAAGATTGACTATCCGGGTATTCTTCCTGAAGAAGTTGAAAACAACATTGTAGTTCCTTGGTTTGATATGGATGCTATGCAGGAAGCATATGATGCTTGTGGCGGTGATGTTGCAGGACTTATTGCCCAGCCGTATGACCACGGTAACTTCTTTGATAATGTGTGTGCTACTAAAGAGCAATGGGCAAAAGTTCGCAAGTTCTGTGATGATCACGGAATGGTACTTATTATTGATGATGTTCGCACCGGCTTCCGCCTTGATATTGCCGGTTCAGACCATTATTATGGCTTTAAAGCAGACCTTATCTGCTTTTGTAAAGCACTTGCAAACGGCTATAATATGTCAGCTGTTTGCGGTGGTGAGCATATGAAAAACACAGCTTCTTCCGTTGTATACACAGGTTCATATTGGATGAGTGCGGAGCCTTTTGCCGCTTGCCTTGCTTGTATACCAAAGATGAAAAAGCTTGATACGCCTAAAATGTTTAGGGAAATGGGTACAAAACTTACAGACGGATTTAAAGAAGCGGGTAAACAGCACGGTTTCAATCTTGTGGTTTCGGGTGAGCCGGCACTTTTCTATTTGCGAATTGCTAATGATGACAGCCTTATGCTTCACCAAGAATGGATTGCCGAATGCGTATCAAGGGGGCTTTTCCTTGCATCACATCATAATCACTTTATGAATGCGGCTGTAACCGATGATGATATTAAACTTGCAATTGATATTGCAGAAGATGCATTTTCGGTAGTTGCAAAAAGGCATCCTGAAATGCCGGGACTTATTAAATAATTAAATGTAATTGGAAAATTTATATATTTGGAGGGGTAATTTATGCCAGCTAATTACAAGCCATTTGATAAAGAAGAATGGCTGCGCCTTGAAAAAAAGGCTGACGAATTAAGAAGACTGACTATCCAAACAGCTATTTGGGGCGGTTCGGGCCATTTGGGCGGTGCGCTCAGCGCTATGGATGCAATGACTATTTTGTATCACCGTTTTATGAAGCTTGATGTTAATAATCCCGAACTTCCTGATAGGGACCGTTTTGTTCTTTCAAAAGGTCACGCAGCAGTAGGATATGCACCTGTTATTTGCGATTATGGCTTTATGCCTATTGATGAACTTAAGATTTTTAACCTTACCGGTGCTAAAATCGGAATGCATCTTGATTGCAATAAGGTTAAGGGTATTGACTGCTCAACAGGTTCGCTCGGCCACGGGCTTTCACTTGCTGTCGGCTTTGCACTTGCAGGCAGAGTTAACGGTATTGATTATATGAACTATGTTTTAACCGGTGACGGTGAACTTAACGAAGGTTCAAATTGGGAGGCTGCAATGAGTGCGGCACAGTTCAAGCTTTCAAATGTAGTTGTTCTTGCCGATGTTAACAAATGTATGATTGACGGCAGGGTTGATGATGAAATGAAAGTTGAACCTGTTGACAAGAAGTTTGAAGCATTTGGCTTTAATGTTATCCGTGTTGACGGTCACAATTTTAAAGAACTTAATGATGCTATTGAAAGCGCTGTTAAAAATCATCAAAACGGCGGCGATAAGCCGACTGCTATTGTAATGGATACTTTCAAGGGTGAAGGTGTTGACTTTATGAAAGATAATTACTTGTGGCATTATGGCTCACTTGATGAAGAAAAAACCAAGCAGGCTTATGCAAGCCTTGATGCATATTATAAAGAACGCTGTGAAAGAGCAGAGAAGGAGGCGTAAGCAATGGCTGGAATGACATATACAATGACTGATACCACAAAACTTTCAACTGCTGAATGTTACGGTATTGCACTTTGTGAGCTTGGCGAGGAGCATAAGGATGTTGTTGCCCTTACTGCTGACCTTGCAAAATCAACTAAAATCGGTATGTTCGGTGAAAAATTCCCTGATAGATTTTTTAATGTGGGTATTGCGGAACAAAATCTTTTCGGCGTAGCAGCAGGTATGGCTAAAAACGGACTTATTCCTTTTGCTTCTACATTTGCAATTTTTGCTTCTGCCCGTTCTCTTGACCAGGTGCATACAGATATTTGCTATCAAAATGTTCCTGTAAAAATTATTGCAACACACGCAGGTACTTCGTTTGGCCAGGCAGGTTCAACGCACCATTCACTTATTGATATGGCTTGTATGCGTGTTTTGCCTAATATGACGGTTATTTGCCCTTGTGACGGTTCTGAAACTTATCACGCAGTAAAGGCTGCTTATGATATTCCTGGCCCGGTTTATATCAGAATTAACCGCGGTTTTGACCAGGTTATTTACAAATCACCTGATGATTGCAAGTTTGAATGGAATAAAGCCACACTTATGAATGACGGTACTGATATTACAGTTATCGCTTGTGGCTCTTGTGTGTTTGAAGCTATGCAGGCAGCTCGTATGATGGAAGCTGATGCAGGCTTGAAAGTAAGAGTTCTTAATATGCACACCATTAAGCCGATTGATGAAGAAGCTGTAATGGCTGCAATTATGGATACAAGAAGAATTATTACTGTTGAAGACCACGAAGTTATGGGCGGTTTAGGCTCGGCAGTTGCAGAAGTAGTGGCAAAAAGCGGTAAGGCTTGTGCATTCAAAATGCTCGGCCACCAAAATGCTTTTTCAACTATCGGCTTGCAGGAAGACCTTCTTGCTTTGGCAGGTATTGATGCAAACGGTATCAGCGAAGCTATCGGCGAAATGATGCACGCAGATTTTGAAGCTGATGATGCGTGGGACGACGAATTCTGATTTGTTGCCGTATCATTATTTTGAAATTGAAAGGAGTGTATCTTTATGGCAAGTGACGAAACTCGCTATACCAATAAAATATTTATGGCAGCGGCATTGCCGCTTATGAAAACCATTGCCACAGATGTACCTGAACTTAAAAAGAAATTTGAGGGCGTAAACGCTATTTACCAAGTTTCAGCTAAAGTAAACGCAGAGGATAAAGAGGCGGTCCATTTTATTGTTGAAAACGGTGAATGGAGTGTTAAACTCGGCGAATATCTCGGTCAAGAAAAAATTGATGCCGAACTTGCATTTTCTTCTATGGAGAAAATGAATGAATTTATGAAAGGTAAAATGACTTCACTTCCGAAAATGAAGATTAAGTCATTTGGTAAATTCACAAAGTTTATGGCTGTGCTTTTAAAAATGTCTTCACTTTTAAGCATTGCCGAACCGCCGGAAAATGACGAAGAACTTTCACTGCTTCTTTGCAAGCTGTATTTTTACTTGCTTTCTTCCGGTATATCGCAGCTTAATAAAATGGGTCATCCGCAGGTGCATGATTGGGCACTTAAAAGCCCTGACCGTTGCTATCAGTGGGCAGTTGATGGGCATCCTGAATGTACTGCATATATGCGTGTTAAAGCAGGCAAATCAAGAGCCGGCAGGGGCGAATATAAGCGTTCAAAGCCATTTTTCTGTATGAAATTTGACTGTGCAACTTCAGCTCTTAAAATTTTACTCGGTACAGGCGATATGTTCCAAATGACAGCGAACAAGCAGCTTATAATGGAGGGCGCGCCGGAATTTGGTGTGCAAATCGGTGATTATATGATGCTTGTCGGCAGTTTGGCAAAATAATATAAAACCAAAAATAGACCTTTCTAATTGAGGAAAGGTTTATTTTTTTGCCTGTATATGTTAAAATTAAAGTATCAATTTTTGGAAGGTGCGAAATGAATTATAATAATGAAAAATTTATTAAAGAATTTAAAAATATAATGCTTAAAATCAAGGCACAAAAGGTACTTTTTGTTTGCTCCGGCGAATATGACAGGTATGGCTATCGCAAGGCACTTGATGAAATAAAAATCAAAAGTGTTGCGTTTACTTCATTTGAGCCTTGCCCAGAAGTAAGCTCGGTGCAAAAGGGGATAGAGGCTTTCAAGTCTAATGCCTGCGATTTTGTTGTTGCCGTCGGTGGTGGAAGTGCCATTGATACCGCGAAAGGTATTAAGTATTATTCAAAGCTTGATTTTAAAATTTTAGCGGTGCCTACCACTGCCGGAACGGGAGCGGAAGTTACCCGCTTTTCAGTTTTATATAACAATAAAGATAAAGCTTCTGTAAGTGATTGGGATATTATTCCCGATTATCAAATATTTGATTATACGACACTTAAATCGTTACCTTATGAGCAAAAGGTAGCCACTTCGCTTGATGCATTTTGCCACAGCGTTGAAGCTTATTGGTCAATAGATGCAAATGATGAAAGCAGGCAGTACAGCAAAAAGGCACTTTCTCTTTTTAATAATAATTTTGTGAAATATCTTGAAAATGATGAAAAAACATTTGAACCTATGCTTGAATGCAGTATGCTGGCAGGAAAAGCAATCAATCTTGCCAGAACTACTGCGCCGCACGCATTTAGCTATAAGCTTCATAAGTTGAAAGGATTTTATCACGGAAGAGCGGTGGCTGTATCGCTTGCTTATATTTGGAAATATATGGCAAATTCAGGTGATAAGCTTAAATCTCTTGTAAATGAAACAACAGAAATTACGGGATTTGATTATGCAGGGTTTATTGATTTTTTAAAAGACCTTGGCTTGCTTGAAGATTTGACTATGACAAAAGCTGAATTTGAAGAAACAATTCACGGCGTTAATACCGCCAGACTTCAAAATTTTCCTATGAAGTTAACAGATAAAGATATTGAAAATATTTATTCTTCATTTATTTTGGTAAAATGACACGCGAAGTACACATAGGTATTATATCTTATAGCTGAAAGGGAGTGGCTGAATGTTTTCTGTATTAGTAGCAGACGATGAAAAAGCAATAAGGGAAAGCATTAAGGACTATCTTGAAGCGAAAGGATATTCGGTGAAAACGGCAACCGATGGTGAAAGCGCGCTTGAGCTGTTTTATGAAAATTCTTTTGATTTAGTAATACTTGATGTTATGATGCCGAAAGTGGATGGATTTGATGCTTGCAGAGCTGTAAGAAGAGCAAGTAATTTGCCCGTTTTGTTTTTAACTGCAAAGGGGCAGGAGGCTGATTTCCTGAAAGGCTTTGAATGTGGGTGCGATGATTATGTTGTTAAGCCTTTTCCGCTGTCCGTTCTTTATGAAAAATGTAATTCACTTATAAAACGCTACAAGGGAATAGATAGTGCAAATTGGCTTAAAGTATCCGGTGTGGCTCTTGATTTATCGTGCAAAAGAGCTTATGTCGGTGAAAATGAAATCAAACTTTCATCAAAGGATTTTAAAATTCTCTGCTACCTTATGGAAAACAAAAATATTGTTTTAAATCGTGAGTTGATTTTAACTTTTGCTTGGGGATATGATTTTGACGGTGACGACAGGGTTGTCGACACACATATTAAGCGTATTCGCAAAGCACTGGGTGAAAAAGCAGAATGTATTAAAACAATAATAAACACCGGCTACTCCTTTAGGGAGGTATGATTTATGAAAAAAACAAGAAAAGTTTTGTCAATCGTAACTGTTGTTGTTTTGGTTTTGTATTTTTCATCAATGGCTGTTTTGTACGGCAATATGAAAGATACGGTTAAAGCAAATATTTATGACGAAGCAAGTACGCTTGCTGAAGAATTCAATAACAATTCGTATAAAGACTTAGAAACTTTTGCAAGTATTACTAACCAAAGTCTTCCATTGTATCCTACAAAATATTATGTTTATGACGAAACAGGTGAAAATCTACTTGCACAAACTTCAAACCAAATTATGTTCCAATACGGTCCGTTACTTAAATATGGAGTAGTCAATCTTGATGAATATTTGTCAGAAAAACAGATTGAACAGCTTGCACAAATGGATAACAAGTATTCTTCTAACTACTCAACCTTTAAGTATGCAATTGACGGAGATAAGATAATTCCGTGTTCGCTTGTGTATAGAATTTTGCCTGATGGCACGGACGGTGAAAGTTTTACCTTTACCAATACCAAGCCTACAGGTGAAATCAGCTGTATTTCAAAATATTTTGAAATGGATTTGTATAAGGCACATTCGACTGATTTTCAAAAAAAAGATTATGATTTTATCGACAAGAAATTCAAAGACGGCAAGGTGCCTAAAGCCGAATGTAAAGAAAATAAGTCAGACCCGTGGGGAAGTGCAATAGATTATACCGACGAAGTATTTATTGAAAATGGCAGATATATTGTAAAGCAAGTTAGAGTTGTTGGTACGGAAGATGAAAACGCTTATTATGTGATAACTTATACTGCAGCTAATCTTTTCAAAAATGTTATTGAAGATTTCCGCTTTACAAGATGGGCAACGGGATTGTCATGCGTGTTTACGGTGGCACTCGCTATTTCGCTTGCAGTTTCGTACAGCATTGTGAAAAAAGAGCAGATGAAATATGCAAGGTATTCATTTTCAAATGCTGCGGCACACGAGCTTAAAACACCGCTTGCAATTATTCAAAATCGCTGCGAGCTTGTTATGGAAAAAGTAAATGAAGACAAAAATGACGAGTATGTAAAATCGATTTATGAAGAATCAATCAGGATGAATAAGCTTGTCAAAAATCTTTTGCAGTATAATTCGCTTACAATGAATACGGATATTGATAAAAAAGCATGTGACCTTGACAGAATTGTTAAAAAAGAGATTGAAAAATATCGACCTCTTGCGGCTTCAAAAGATGTCGGAATTGAAAATTTAGCAGTTGAAAAATGTTCTGTTAAATGTAATGATGAGCTTATCGGCTTGGTAATAGACAATTTCCTTTCAAATGCGGTTAAGTTTGCAACACCTAAAACTGTTATAAAAGTCAGCCTTACAAGAAAAGGCAAAAAGTTTAAACTTGGAATTTATAACAAAGGTGAAAACATTTCAAAAGAGGAAGGTAAAGAACTGTGGGAACTTCTTTATAAAGGCGATATGTCACGAAGCAGGGATGAAAATTCATCCGGTATGGGGCTTGCAATTTGCAGGCAGATACTTGAACTTCATAATTTTAAGTATGGCTTTGAAAATAAAGAAGACGGTGTAGAATTCTATTTTATAGCAAAGTAGAGTTAAGAGCATGGCTTGATTTTTTTAAAATAGGTTCGTAAAAACGGACAATATAAAAATCCCTCTTGATGTAGAATAAACATCAAGAGGGATTTTTAATGCCAAGAAGTTATCGAAAAGCAGGCTCTATTGTACTGTCTGCACAATCCGGGCAGATCATAACACGCTTTGCTTTTATTTTGCAAGATTATTTTTTTAAAACATCAAGTGCTTTTTCAAGCACTTTTTTACCGTTGATTTTGGCTTTTCTTATAATGGTTTTGTCCGGATTATTTAACAAATATGAAAGAGCAAATCGCTTCGTTTTACCGGCTTTCAGTAACTCAATTTGCTTTTTTGTAAAGCAAGTGATTATCAATTCATCGTTAATGCAACTTTTAAATACATCCAAAGTTTGTGAAATATATTTTATTGATTTATTAAAGCTGTATGAGTAAAGATAGTAATCAATAACACCTGTAAAG
>ERZ1694701.269-NODE-269-length-31417-cov-14.104617_pt1 | contig 31417 bp, 29 predicted proteins | sample MGYA00581721_ERZ1694701 | MGnify/ENA primary metagenome ERZ1694701 (study PRJEB42213, sample SAMN07424528) | human gut metagenome | biome: ENVO:00009003; feature: ENVO:2100002; material: ENVO:00002003 | host: Homo sapiens | place: USA | collected 2014 ...
ATAATATACTTTGCAGAAAAAATAAAAAATATATTTTTATATAGATAACAGAAAAGAGGAAAATAAATGAAGACCTGCGAGCTTTTCAAGAAAAAGACAACATTATCCTTTGAGGTATTCCCACCAAAGAGTTCAACACCTGTTGAAAGCATATACAGCACCATATCACAGCTCCAGCCACTTAATCCTGATTTTATCAGCGTAACATACGGAGCAGGCGGAAGCACGAACAATGCGACTATCGACATATGCTCGGCTATAAAAAATCACCACAAGATAGAGTCGGTGGCACATCTTCCATGCCTTTATCAGACAAAGGAACGAGTATTAGAGCAGCTTGAAGAGATGAAGTCTGCGAATATTGAGAACATACTTGCTTTGAGAGGTGACAGAAACCCTGATTTTGAGCCGGCAGGTGATTTTCACTACGCTTCCGACCTTGTATCTTTCATAAAAGAACACAGCGACATGAACGTAATAGGCGCATGCTATCCTGAATGTCACCCGGAGTGCGACAGCATAGTAGATGATATAAAGCACCTGAAGGATAAAGTAGACGCAGGCTGTTCACAGCTTATCACCCAGCTTTTCTTTGACAACAGCACATTTTACGATTTCAGAGAAAAAACAGCCATAGCAGGGATAAATGTGCCTATCGAAGCAGGAATAATGCCTGTGACCAACAAAAAGCAGATACTTAGAATGACAACTCTTTGTCATGCGACCCTGCCGAAGAAGTTTCTGAAGATAATGGACAAATACGAGAACGACCCAATAGCAATGAGAGATGCAGGCATAGCCTATGCGGTATCGCAGATAGTAGATCTCATCGCCAATGATGTAGACGGAATACACCTTTACACCATGAACAATCCATATATAGCAGAGAAGATATGTGAAGCGGTAAAGTCGCTTTTCTGATTTACACAAACGCAAGCAGGCGGAGAATTGATCTCCGCCTGCTTTTTTTGTTTTCCGCACAGAACAACTGTAGGGGCGAACAGTGTTCGCCCGTTTCATTTTTTCACGATCCTACTGATTATTACATTGTATAAACACTGCACCCAAATGTAGGGGACGGCTCCCCCGACGTCCCGACATCGAAGCGTTAAGGTTTGATTTATCATAAAGCTGTGTAGGCAAACAAAAGCGGGTCAGAGCTTTACACTCCGACACCGCTTTATTATAGCTTATTATTCATATCTCAAAGCGTCGATAGGATTGAGCTTCGCCGCCTTTATGGACGGAATAAGTCCAAATACTATTCCAACTACCATTGAAAATACCACCGACACTACTATTGACGCCGAGGATATAGCCACAGGCACTTCCGCTACCTTCGCTATTACCTGCGAAAGCCCTATACCCGTCAGCACACCGATTATTCCGCCTATGCTCGTAAGCACTGCCGCTTCTGTCAAAAACTGTGCAAGAATTCTCTTTTTCCTTGCTCCCAGTGCTTTTTTCAGTCCTATCTCTCTCGTTCTCTCTGTTACCGACACAAGCATAATGTTCATTACGCCTATACCGCCTACCAGCAGTGAGATGCTAGCTATCCATATAAGCATCTTATTAGTCGACGAACTCAGATCCTGCAATGACTTCGCCTGCTCCAGCAGGCTATCGCTCTTGTATTCCACAGAAGCGCTGGTTTCCTTGCTTCCGCCCTTTACAGCCGAAACGTTCTCGTTAAGAATATCCGCCGACTTTTTGCCCGCATTCGTCATCGAGTCCGTGTCCACAGCCTTTACGATACAGTTTTCTGGCTCGTCATAGCGGAAAACTATCCCCCAATCGTTTGTGGGGATAAAGACAAGTCCGCTTGATGTCTGATTGTATGTGTAGTAGTCCTCCACGGAGCTTATAACAGGCTCAAAGTTTGAATTTTTCACAGCCACGCCTATTACAGTGAACGGCTCGCCACTTATATCTATGACCTTTCCCACAGGGCTTTCACCCTGGAAAAGACCCTCTGCAAGCGTCTTGTCTACCACTGCCACCTTGTCAAATTTGGTAAAGTTTCTCTCCGCAAAGCCCTTTCCCTCAACTATCTCGTATCCAACAGTGTCAAAATAATCCTTGTCTACTCCGTATATAGTTGACGAATCCATTTTGTTGTTAAGATAAAACAGATTGTCAGGATTGTTTCTTGTGCGGTAAAAAGTGCTTGACTCCACCTCTTTAAGCTCGTTGATACGTTTTTTAGTGTCCGATGTGAACATTGCCACATTAGACGGTGGCGCTTCATAAGAAAAGTCGCAAACAGTGTCGCCATTTGAAAGCTGGATCTTCACAGTGTTGTTTCCTGCGCCGATAAGATTGTTCTTTATCTGCTCATTTGTACCCTTGATAGTGGAAACTATAGCAATGATAGCCGCAATACCGATAATGATACCAAGCATAGTAAGAAACGAGCGTATCTTATGTGAAAGTATTCCCTTAAATGAAAGTCTGATATTTTCTATCATATTATCCGCCCCCTTTTAATACTCAGGATAAAGGACTTTGTCGGTCTCCTTTGTCCTTACGCCCTCTTTGACGTCCTTGCCGTATGGGAAGCATATCTTATCTTTCATAGAAAGTCCGCCCTTGACCTCGATATTAGTGCCATACATTATCTTGCCTGTTTTTATGTAGCTTTTCACAAGTCTGCCGTCCTTGTCGGCTTTCATTATATAGTAGTTTCCGTTTTCCTGCCTTACATAATGTATAGGCAGATAAACGCTGTCACTGGTCGTGGTGTCATTCACAAATGAAACGCCTACCCAGTCGCCCACGTTGAAATCCGTGCTGTCGCTGAGCCTAGCTTCTATAGTGTAGGTGGAGCTGTTAGGATTGTCACCCCAGTTGTTTGACGAGTATGACGTAGGCTCGCTGCTTATCTTTGTTATCTCAGCGTCAATGCTCATTCCCGTGTTGTATGAGTTCACCATGACAGTGTTTCCCACAGCCGCTCTGTCAAGATTAAGCTCGCCCACACTAAAAGTAACGGAAACTCCGCCCTCGCCCTCGATTATTGCGAAAACGTCATCATCAGAGCTGTCACCACTGTAGTCCGTGCTGCTGTCTGTAATGTCATTATCGTCTTTGTCATCACCATCGTCCGAATTATCGCCCTCTGCGGCAGCGTCGCCTACAGTGCCTATCTTTTTAACGACTCCGTCGATATTAGCCACTACCTTGCCGTCTGTCTTTTTCTTCAAAGCGTCATTGTAGTCAAGCTTTGCAGACTTAAGGTTAAGCTTTAAGCTCTTTATCTCGTCCTCTTTTTCTGATATCATTTTCTTTATCTCTGCACGGCTGTGCATATAGTCCTCAGAGCCTGAATTTGCACCGTCCGTCTGTGACGGGTCAGCAGGAGTGACATCTATGCCGGCGTCATTATCATCATAATCACCGTTATCAGGTATATCCACATCACCGCCATTGTCGATATCATCAGTATCATCGCTATCGTCAGCACTGTCATCACTGCTGTCTGAGCCTGCAGGCAAAACAATAGAGAACTTGCCGAACTGCTCCACAGAAGTGTCAAGAGAAAGCGTACCGCTTTCCTTGTCCTCAGTTATCCCCTGTGAAACTGTCCAGTCTGCAAGAGCCTTTTTGCCAATTGTTTCACGGTTGACTATCCACTTGTATATAAAGTTTGAGTTATCATCATAAACGCAAAGCTCCGCATAAGCCCCCGTTGTCTTTATCCTATCAAGAAACGCTCTGGATACCTTTGTGTTCCTGTTGCAGTTTATAATGTAAGGATCGTCCTTTGTGCCTGCATTTTTCGTCTGGAAAACAGCCTTTACAACGTCCACAGTTTCCACAGGCTCAGGAGTTGGCTCAGGATCTGGAGTTGGCTCTGGGTCTGGTTCCGGCTCTGGCTCCGGCTCAGGCTCTGGATCGTCAGGCTCTTGCGGTGCGTCCTCAGAAGGCTTTAAAAGCTTGTATTTAGCAAGCTCCTTTTCAGCCATTTTGATGTTCTGCTCGCAGACCTTTACCTGATTTTCTTTCTGTGAAAGCTCCAGCTCCACCACCGTCATGTCATATTCAAGTATAGTGTCGCCCTTTTTCACAGTGTCGCCCTTTTTCACAAACACCTTTTTAACAAGCTTCTCGTTGTCAAGAGTAATTCTCTGAGCGTTGGCAGAAACTATCTGCCCGTCCATGTTCGTTGAGCTGTCCCACTCGTAACTATCCGCAGTTTCCGCCATAAGGTCAACAGGAACTACCGCCACAACAGTTTTCTTGTCCTGATTTTTCTTATATTTCATTGCTCCCGCATATCCGCCTCCGCCGAGGATAGCTATGCACAGGAGTGTTATTATTACCTTTTTCATTCCTGCTCACCTGCCTTTTCTCCATGAAGCTCGCCGTCACGGATATACATTATCCTCTTTGCACATCTTGCAATGTCAGGCTCGTGTGTTATCATAACGATAGTAACACCGTCGTCATTAAGCTCCTTGAAAAGCTCCATTACCTGATCGCCCGACTTTGTGTCAAGAGCGCCTGTGGGTTCGTCTGCAAGAAGAAGCTTTGGATTGTTGACTATCGCCCTTGCAATAGCCACCCTCTGCTTCTGACCGCCTGAAAGCTGAGTAGGCTTGAACATCATTCTCTGTGCAAGCCCCACCTTTTCAAGAGCCGCCTTTGCTCTCTGACGTCTTTCTCTTTTGCCTACCCCCGCATAAAGCAGCGGAAGCTCCACATTTTCAAGTGCTGATTGTCTTGGGAGCAGATTAAAGTTCTGAAATACAAAACCTATCTTCTTGTTTCTTATCTCCGAAAGCTTCCTATCCTTTGCCTGCATAATGTCACAGCCGTCAAAAACAAAGCTTCCCTTTGTCTGCTTGTCAAGACAGCCTATAATGTTCATGAGCGTAGACTTTCCCGAGCCTGACGGACCCATTATCGCCACATATTCCCCCTCTGAGACATCAAGGGAAATATCCTTAAGCACAGGCACAGCTTCCTTGCCCTGCAAATAATCCTTGTAGATATTTTTCAGTTCAAATACCATTGCAAGCCCTCCTTATTCAGCGAAAGCTGCGTCAGCATCAGCAGCGTCGGCATTCTCACCGTCTGCATTTTCCTCTTCACCGTAAAGCTTGTTGAAGTATTCTTCTATCTCCTCGTCCGTCATGCTTGCGAGCATATCCTCGTCTATAGCCATGCCGTCCTCACCACTTCCGTCAAAAGCGATGTCCTCGTCACCGCCCTCGGTATCAGCGTCACTGTTGTCGTTCGTGCCAAGGTCATTAGGTGGAACAGACACATCAGCCTCATTTGTGGTAGCCGTCATGCCCTCCTCGATAGACTTGTCAGGGTATGCGATATAATCACCCTTTTCAAGACCTGACTTTATCTCGCAGTCACCGTTCTCCTCGTCCTTCTGACCTATTTCAACATATCTCTTTTCTATCTTTCCGTCCTCGTTCTTAGCCCAGACGTAGTTCTTTTTGCCGTCCTTGCAGATAAAGTCGGAATAGAGCCATATGCCCGTCTTGTTTACAGAAGTGTCCTGTCCGTTGTCTATCTCGATAAGAACGTGCTGACCGAGCATAAGTCCGTCAAAGCTCTCAGGCTTAACATAGAAAGCATAGTTTGAAGACTGGCTCATCTCATCGCTTGAACCGTAGCTGTACATGTACATATCGTCAGAATTTTTCTGCGGACTTGTGTCAACAGAAGTTATCTCGCCCTTCCAAGTGGAATCATCAAGCCTTGACTTTACGATAACAGAAACGCCCTGCATGATGTCAGTGCTGTTCTGCTCGTTGAATCTGCCCTTTATTCTGTAGTCGCCCTCTTCTGTTATCTGCATTATAACGTCGCCGCCGTCCTCCTGAAGCTTGTCCACCGTCTTGACGTTCTTAACAGTTCCGTCAATAGAAGCGGTGACGTATGCGTTCTTTGTGGAAACCTCCAGCTTTTTGATCTCAACGTTTTTAGCCTTTATGTCATATTCGTTCTTGGCGATGTCGCTCTGCAAAGAAAGTATCTGTGTCGTGTATGACACAGCGGCGTCCTGATCAACGTTTTTCTTTTCCTTTTCAAGCTCAGCTATCTGGCTCTTGTTTGAGGTTATCTCGTTCTGAAGCCTCTCGACCTCAAGCTTAGCCTGCTCAAGCTGAAGGTTTATAGCCTCAACGTCATATGTAAGAAGCTTGTCACCCTTTTTAACAGAGTCACCGTCCTTAACAAGTATCTCGTCCACCGTCTTTGAGCTGTCATACTTTACGTCCACAGACTCCTGTGCCTCAACAACGCCCAAGAACGAGCGATTAGAAAGCTTGAAGTCCGACGCAGTGTTAAGTGACGATACCTTCTGCACATATACCTTCTGTGAGCTTTTTGAGCCTCCCTTGCCGGTCTTTTTCCATACGAAAAAGCCTCCCACACACACTGTGCAGACGATAACAAGCACTATTATAACAGTGCATATCCTTTTTTTCGTGGTCATTGCAATACCTCCGTTTGTGATTTTTTCCAAAACAGCATAAAAAAATCCGCCTGACAGCAGCCAGACGGATAATACAGCCCCACCTTTCCCATAAGGGTATAGCATGAGCGTATTATTCTTTGTTATCTTGCTGTCCTGTTGTCTTTTGTTCTTATCTGTTTTTATGTATACATTATACCATAAAAAGAATACAAGTCAATAAATAAAGACGTTGTTTTAAGAAACTCATAAGAATTTCCCTCATCTATAAAGACGTGCAATAACAAATAAAGTTGCAAACAAAAAAAATTTCTCGTACTATCCTGCAGAGGCACCTGATATTTTTCAACACTCTCGGTGCAAACAACATTCACCAATACAGATTGTAACAAATCACCCCAACAAAAAAAGGGCAGCCCACGCCGCCCTAATATGTATTATTTTTTCTTAGCCATAAGCCCTATCATTATAAGCACTACCACCGCACCGCCACCGATACAGCCGAAAAGCACCCAATCGGTCTCAGTGTTCTGGGTGGAGTTTTTCTGTGCCTTGATGACCCCCTGCTCCGCCATAGCCTCCGCCGCAGAGCTTTCCGTCACAATGGAGCTGTCCTCCGTCTGAGGGCTGTCCGCATACACCGCCCACGGTATTATCATCATAAGCGACATCACAGTCGCCCCAAGCCCCGACAAAAGCTTTCTCGTCCTCATATAAAAAGACCTCCTCCGATACGCCATTTATCAACAGCAAAGCTTTATCACAGAGCTGCTTAAAGTTTTCCTCATTCAATTATACACATTTTCCAATAAAATTACAAGCAGAATTTTGTACAAATCATACATTCGTTTACACAACAATATACACAACACCTCACGAATTACAAATAAATCGCTGTAAATTTTGATTTATCAGTTTATTAATTGTGTATTGTCACAAAAATATATAGCAAAATTCATCAAAAATAGCATTGAAAATCTTGCTCATATGTGATATAATAACGAATAGCAACATACTGTTCACACTTTACTTGTAAGGAGGTCTTTATTTTGGAAGAACGTATGCAAATTATACAGGCAGCAGGCAACAGCAAGATACAGATAGGCGTTATACCGGGTCACTATGCAACTAACCACTCGCATATCAATTATTATGTAGATATAACATCTCTTAAAACTGGTTATAAAATGGCAAAGGAAGCCGCAAAGGCATTGGCAGCCACCTATGTTTCAACACATATCGACACTATCATATGCCTTGAAGGCACAGAGATCATCGGTGCCTTTCTCGCTGAAAGCCTTGGCGAAAGCGGTATAAACAGCGGTGCAGACGTAAATGTAGTAACACCTGAGCTGAACGCTGTAAACCAGATGATATTCAGAGATAACACTCAGAAGAAAATATGGGGCAAGCAGGTGCTTCTGCTTATCGCTTCCGTTTCAACCGGAAAGAGCATAAACAGAGCAATGGACTGTCTGAAATACTATAACGGCAACCTTGTAGGAATAGCTTCCGTATTCTCCGCTATCAAAGAGAACAACGGCACTGCTATCCATGCCCTTTTCACAGAAAAGGATCTGCCTGATTACATGACATATACATCATCAGAATGCCCAATGTGCAAATCAGGACAGAAGGTCGATGCTTTGGTAAACAGCTTCGGCTATTCAAAGATATAGCTTGTAACTTCATTCTCCATAAAATAACGTTAAAGGGACGGAATTTGACTTCCGTCCCTTTTTCTTTTGCAAATAATGTGTAGGGGCGACCTGAGGTCGCCCGCTTTTTTTCACCGCTATGACGTATACTTTATCCAAACAAATGTGAAAACTTCTTTTTAAGTCCAGCCTTGTCAAAAGCAAGTCCAAGCACTATATAAAGTATCGAGCTTGCAAGCACCTGTATGCAGTAAGCAGGAGTCTGACCGAAAGCCGAGATTATTGCGCTCTTTGAGAAACCGCCTGCCATGAAGATTCCCTCATAAAAGCTGTAGCATACCACGCATATAACAAGTGCAGGGATAATGCCGAGAAGATTTCTCACGCAGATTATCTTCTCTGTCTTTCTTGAAAAGCAAAGGGCAGTTATTGCCTTTATAACGATAGTTCCAGGAAGCCATACCACAAAGCCCGAAAGTCCGTCAGCAAGACCTGCTCCGATAGCGCCTGCCGCCATTGCATAAGGGGTCGGCAGCATTGAAGCCGCAAGATAAATAAGTCCGTCACCTGCGTGTGTGTAGCCTGCACCCGTAGGAATGTGAAGCCATGCCGTAAGAACATATATCATAGCCGCAAAAAGACCTGTCACACAAATAAGCTGAATATGCTTTGTTGAATTTTTTACCTGAGCTGTTGTACTCATTATTATCACTCCAATTTAATTTCTATCCTTATTTTATACCTCCAGACTATAATTTGCAAATGCCTCAGTTTCACACTTTTTCCACCGCAGATTGTATCTTTTGCACAATCCAAAAGTCCTATCCGAACATCACATTTGTGCATCAAAGCAATACCATATCACACAATATTTTTACAAGAACATGACAAAATCAATTATGCACAAAACCAAGCTGTCATATAGCCTTTCTTTTGTGCTATAGGTAGAAGATAAAAAGGCGTAAAAAAAGAGCGGTCATAGGCAAGACCACTCCATTCTGCAAACAGACAGCTTAAAATCGCACAAAAAAACGCATAAAAAACGGGCGAGCAAAGCCCGCCCCTACAAAATATCAAATAACGTAATCATCTATCCTTGCATTTTCCTGATTTACAAGGTCCTGCAAGGTAATGCCGTCAACAACATCATTTATAGCACCGTAAAGCTTTTTCCATACCGTCAGCGTTGCACAGCTATCCTGACGTGGACAGGTATTTTCTTCCCCCTCCAGACAAGCCACAGGAGCAAGACTTCCCTCTGTGAGCCGAAGTATCATTCCCACAGTGTATTCCGCAGGCGTTTTTGCCAGCTTGTATCCGCCCCCTGCACCACGAACGCTCTTTACAAAGCCCGCTCTTGCAAGAATGGATATTATCTGTTCAAGATACTTGTCGCTGATGTCTTGTCTTTCAGCGATCGCTTTGATAGGCACATATCCGCTCTGCTCATGTAAAGCAAGGTCAAGCATAAGCCTCAGTGCATATCTTCCCTTTGTGGATATTTTCATCAGCGTCAGATCCTTTCATAAATCCTATAGAAAATCTATGATTAATTATATATCATATTTGTAAAAATGTCAAGCAAAAACCACCGCAAAGGGTGTATTTACAAAAAACTTCTTTTTACCCTCTTTATTTTTCTCAAAAAGTAGTGTATAATACAGTTAAGTATACAAGTTCACAGCAAAGAAAATAAAGGGAGGTCAAAAGCTATGAAAAACAAGCTTAAAGTAAATATTTATAACCGTACATACAATCTGCTTTCCGAAGAGTCGCAGGAGTATACCAATAAACTTGCGTTGGTGATAAATTCAAAGATAAAAGGCATGATGAAAGCTATCCCGAGCCTTTCCGTTCAGGACGCCGCAGTGCTGACAGCACTTGATTGTCTTGACGAGCTTAGCAAGGCAAATCAGAATATCGAAAATATCCGCACCCAGATAAAGGACTATGTTGACGACGCAGGCAGAGCAAGAAGTCAGGCTGACGAAGCTCAGAAAGAAATAAGAGAGCTTCAGGCAAAAGTCCATGACCTTGAAGAACAGCTCGAAGCACGCACAGTTGTAAAAAGAGAGCCTGAGGACGAAGTTATAAACGCAAACGAGCTTCTTTCGCAGGAGATAAAGAACGCTATTGAAAGACCTGTCCACCCTAATCAGCCTAACAACGGCAATTTTGTCGGCACAGTGAATTACAGACCCGAGGGAGGAAGCCATTAATGGCTCACAAAGCTGAGATACTTGCCCCCTGCGGTTCTTTTGAAGCTCTCGAAGCCGCCCTTAGAAGCGGCTGTGACGCAGTTTATCTCGGGGGAGAGAAATTTTCCGCCAGACAAAACGCCGCCAATTTCACAGATGAACAGCTAAAAGAAGCCGTAAGGCTCTGTCACCTGCGAGGTGTAAAGGTCTATCAGGCGATAAACACTGTTATCTTTGACGAACAGCTCGAAGAGTGCAAAAAAGCCGTCAAATTTGCCGCAGAAATTGGCGTTGACGGACTTATCACACAAGACCTGACCCTTGTGAAAATATGCCGTGAATGTTGTCCCGATCTTGAACATCATGCCTCCACCCAAATGACCATCCACAGCGAAAGCGGTGTGAAAATGGCTAAAAAGCTCGGTTTTTCAAGAGCCGTCCTGTCAAGAGAGCTTCCCGAGCATACCATAAAAGACCTCACCGCCCTTGGCATCGAAACAGAGGTCTTTGTCCACGGCGCACTTTGTATGTCCGTGTCAGGTCAGTGCTATATGAGTGCGTTGATAGGTTCGAGAAGTGCCAACAGGGGACTTTGTGCTCAGGCTTGCAGACTGCCTGCTCAGGGAGATAAGATAACAAAGGGGCAGGAGCGTTACGCCCTCTCTCTGAAAGATATGTCCTATGTTGATAAGCTCCAAAGGCTCGAAAAGGACGGAGTTTCCTCTCTTAAAATAGAGGGCAGAATGAAGCGCCCCGAATATGTTGCGGCGGCAGTGAACTGCTGTAAAAATTCTCTCGAAAACAAGCCTTATGACCTGAAAGCCCTTGAAGCGGTCTTTTCCCGCGGTGGCTTTACAGACGGCTATTACAATGGCAGATTAGGCAGAGAAATGTTCGGCACAAGGCAGAAAGAGGACGTTTCCGCCACCGCCAAAATTCTTCCCGAGCTTCACGAGCTTTACCGCAGATGTGAAAAGCGCACAAAAGCCTTTTTCACCATAAAGCTTCAGGAAAGTTCTCCGGCGGAGCTTTCTCTCCGTGACAGCGAGGGAAACACCGTGACCGTTTACGGCGATATACCACAAAAAGCCTTGAAAAAGGCCTGCGACAGCGACTATGTAAAAAAACAGCTCTCCAAACTTGGGGACACCATATACGAGTTCGGAGGACTTGAAGCCGCCATAGGCAAAGACCTTGCCTATCCAGCTTCCGCACTTAATGACCTAAGACGGCAGGCGGTAGAAAAGCTTGACCAGAAGCGTATAGACTTTTTCACCCATACCGCCGATTTTACCGACAAATCACTTGCCGATCTTCCTACCCTGCCAAAAGCCTATGAACACAAAAAGATCCGCATAATGCTCTCAAAACTTTCTCAACTTGAGGGTGTTGACCTTGACAAAGCAGAGCTTGTGGGCGTGCCAATAGAGATAGCGTCAGAAGCGGTAAAGATCGTGTCAGACAAAAGCAAGCTTATGATAATAATGCCACGCTTCACATTCGACGAGAAAGCCCTATGTGAAAAGCTTTCAGCCGCAAAAGAAGCAGGCATAACAAAAATGCTCGCCATGAATATCGGCCACTGCCTTATTGCGAATGACCTTGGCTTTGAGCTTCACGCAGGCTATTCATTCAATCTCTGCAACTCAGCCGCATTGGACGAGGTAAAAAAACTTGGTGCAAAAGACTGCACAGTGTCCTTTGAGCTTAAAGCGTCGCAGATAGAAAAATTAAAGAAGCCCATTGAGATAGGCTTTGTGGCATACGGCAGACTTCCCCTTATGCTCACAGCAAACTGTCCTATAAGAAACGATATAGGCTGTAAAAACTGCAAGGGCAAGCTTTTTGACCGCACAGGCAGAGAGTTTCCGGTGAGATGTCCAAAGGGCAGAGATTGCGCAGAGATACTAAATTCCGATATTTTGTATCTTGCAGACAAGCTGACGGATTTTGACAATGCCGACTATATGGAGCTTCACTTCTATGAGGAGAACGCCCACAGGATAAACGAAATAATAAAAGCCTACAGTGGCGAAAGGGGCGCAAAGCCTGAAAACGCCACCAACGGATTATACTACAGAGGAGTTTTATAAAATGAGATTACTTATAAAAAAGCTTAAGGAAAATGCAGTTATCCCTGCAAGACAAACAGAATTTAGCGCAGGCTATGACCTTTGTGCCTGCACAGACGCACCTGTAACCATAAAAGCAGGTCAGACCGAGAAAATACACACAGGCATATCAGCCGAGGTTCAGGGTGAGAAAAACTGCGTTCTTCTTATCTATGCAAGAAGCTCACTGGCATCAAAGTTCGGCATCGCCCCTGCAAACTGCGTTGGCGTTGTTGATTGGGACTACAGAGGTGAGATTATCTGCGCTCTCCACAACAGTTCAGACAAGGACTACACCATAAACAGCGGCGACAGGATCGCACAGCTTGTGATAACCCCTGTTTTCACTCCCGAAGTAGAGGAAGTAACAGAGCTTTCCGATACAGAGCGTGGCGCAGGCGGCTTTGGCTCAACAGGCAAATAAGAATGGTGAAAACTGCATATGAAAATTTACAACGTTAAAATAAAGACCATGGACAGCGACAGACGTGTTATTGAAAACGGCTGGGTTGAGATAACAGACGGCATTATTTCCGCTGTAGAAAGCGGCTCTCCCGAAGCTGTCACAGCCGAGGACATAAACGGCAACGGCAGAACAGTTTACCCTGGTTTTATCGACATTCACACACATCTTGGACTATCCACAAGCGGCGTAGGCATGGAGGGCGAGGATTTCAACGAGGAATCTGAACCATGCACAGCACATATCCGCATTGTTGACGGCATAAACCCCATCGACTATTCCTTTGAGCTTGCAAGAAAAGCAGGTGTAACATGCTGTCTTGTATCCCCAGGCTCAGCAAACCCTGTTGCAGGCAGTATTGCGGCAGTAAAAACCTATGGCAAGCGAGTAGATAAAATGCTTGTAGGCACAGTTGGAATGAAATTCTCAATGGGCGAAAACCCTAAACTCACCTATTCTGACAAAGAGGACGCCCCCTACACCCGAATGGCAGTGGCAGGCATAATAAGAGAAGCACTTATAAAGGCGCAGAAATACGGTGAAGCGGTCGAGCGTGCAATGGGAAGCGAGGAGGATATGCCTGAGTTTGACATGAAGTCTGAGGCTCTGCTCCCTGTTCTCAGAGGCGAAGTCAAGGCGCATTTTCACTGTCACAGGGCGGACGATATTTTCACCGCCATAAGGATAGCGAAAGAATTTGAGCTTGACTATGTGCTTATACACTGCACTGACGGTCATATCATAGCTGACGAGCTTGCAGAGGAAGAAGCAAGCTGTGTGATAGGTCCTGTAATATGCGACAGGTGCAAGCCTGAAATGGCAAATCTTACCCCAGCAAACGCAGGCATACTTTCTTCTCACGGCATAAAGGTAGCTATCTGCACCGACCACTCAGAAGTGCCGGTAGAATATCTGCCCTTGTCAGCGGCTATTGCAGTAAAAAACGGTCTTGACTATGAAAAGGGCATTGAAGCTATCACCTGCACAGCGGCAGAGATAGCAGGCATATCCGACCGGGTAGGCTCTGTAAAGACAGGGCTTGACGCAGACCTCACCCTATTCAGCGGCGACCCCCTTGATGTAATGGTATCACCTGACATGGTGATATGCGGTGGAAAAATAATTTGATATGATACCAATGCGGAACGGTTTTCGTTTCGCATTTTTTTTATTTGCGTTATCCGCAATTTGTCATTTTTTTAACCATGTAGGGGCTGGCGCCCTCGACAGCCCGCACCTGTTTGCCTGCACAATCCTGCGATAACCCCACAAATGGCGGTAGGGGCGAACAGCGTTCGCCCGCCTTTATTCGCCTACATGGTTTGTACAAATTCAACCCCCCGCAACTCCTCGAAACGGGACGTCGTATTTCTGCAAAGCAGAAATTGCGCTGCTCCCCTACAGGTATTCGGGCAAGTTTCTGCGCCGCAAAATCGCTCCGCTCTTTGCGGATATACGTTTTGCTTTGGGATAGAATAGCGGTGCAGATTGTGTTACTCCGATATTTCTTTTGTCTGATAGCTTATTTCTATATGCTTTTAATACTACAATCTGCACCTAGTCGGCTATCGCCGAATGAGGCTCTGCCTCATACTCCGCTAGGGGCTTTGCCCCTAGACCCTACAAGCCCTCCAGCGCCGAGCTTGAGCGTGCGCTTTATCTATCGCTTCGCTCGGTGCTTGGGGGCAGCTTTGCTCATTCCTCATTCCTCATTCCTAATTCCTCATTCCTAACTCCTCACTTGATCGTTTCTTTTACTTAAAATGCACAAAAATGCTTGAAAAATATCAAAAAATTTGCTATAATATTATTGATTGTATCCGTATGCTTCAACAGCACCGAAAGGGAGTGACTTTTTTGCCGAAATTTGAAAGCGGTATGGAAAATATGGCGGATATGTTCGTCTTTGAAACAGGCGACCTTCTGGAAAAGTTGGACGAGATCCTTATGCGCACCGAGCAGGAAGACTCTATCTCCTCCGACGATATCAACGAAATATTCCGTACCATGCACACTATTAAAGGCTCTGCCGCCATGATGAGTATGCACAATATGTCTACCCTTGCCCACTCAGTTGAGGATCTCTTCTACATTATCCGTGAAGACCCTACTGTGAAATATGACAAGCCTGCTCTCTATGAGCTTCTTTTCTCGGCTTCTGATAATCTTAAATCTGAGCTTGACAGCATTTATGACGACGCACCGCTCACCGATTTTTCAGAGCTTGAAAATAAGATACACGCCTTTGCTGCCACCATGAAAGGTCAGCCTGCCACAGATAGTTCCGATACTTCCTCAGCCGATACCGACACCTATGAGGGACTTTTCCCTGATGATGAAAAAGAGGGCGTTCTCACCTATAAGGTCACATATTCCGAAAGCTGTGCAATGCCTGATATGCGTGCATTGGTGCTTTTGCGTGCTTTAGGTAAAATGTGCGAGGTAATAAAAACTTTCCCTGAGGATCTTGACGCCGACAATGCAGGGGACGAGATATCCAAAAAGGGACTTTACATAAAGCTTATCACCGATGACCCGAATGGCGTTCTTGACCTTATGAAAAACGCCGTGAACGTTGACAAAGCCGAACAGGCGAAAAAGCCTGAACAACCTGCTAACGCAGCCAAAAAACCTCAGCCTGCCCAAAAGTCTGCTCCGGAAAAGTCAGCCCCAAAGCCTGCTCAGCCTGCAAATGCAGTCCCCAAAAAGCATGCCGAAAAGCATGAGCAGTCCATGATATCCGTCAAGCTCGATAAGCTCAACAGACTTCTTGACCTTGTGGCTGAGATCGTTATAACCGAAGGTTCTGTTATCTCCTCTCCCGACCTGAAAAAAGCCGAGATAAACCTTGACCGCTTCAATAAATCCTCCCGTGAGCTGAAAAAGCTTACCGATGAGCTTCAGGACGTTGTAATGTCCATACGAATGGTGCCTGTTTCCACAGCATTTCAGAAGATGAACCGTGTTGTCAGGGATATGAACCAAAAGCTCAAAAAGAACGTTACTCTTGTGTTTGAAGGGCAGGAAACGGAAGTGGATAAATCTATCGTAGATATCCTCAATGACCCCCTTATGCACATTGTGAGAAACGCAGTTGACCACGGCATAGAAGACCCCGAAGTCCGTGCAAAAGCAGGCAAGACCGAGCCTGCCACAGTTACTCTAAGCGCAGGCTATGACTCCAACGAAGTGGTCATCTCCTGCCGTGACAACGGCGCAGGGATGGATACCGCAAAGCTTATGGCGAAAGCTAAGAAAAACGGTATGCTCACAAAGCCTGAGAATGAATATACCGATAAAGAGATATTCAATTTTGTCGTGGCCGCAGGCTTTTCCACCAATGATAAAATAACCGAATATTCAGGCAGAGGCGTGGGAATGGACGTTGTAAAGAAAAACCTTGAAAAAGTCGGCGGAAAGCTCTATGTTGACTCCAAGTTTGGCGAAGGCTCTGTCTTTACTATAAGGATACCACTTTCTCTGTCTATCCTTGACGTTTTAAGCGTTGACGTAGGGGGCGAGAATTTCTCTCTGCCTGTTTCCGCAGTTTCCGAAGCTTTCTCCTGCAAAGCCGAAAGCTTTATCACCGACCCCGAGGGCAACGAGTTTATAATGCTCCGTGAAAAATGTCTGCCTCTTATCAGAATGAGCGACCATTTTGATATACCAAATGCCGAAAAGGACGTAACAAAGGGCATAATGCTCTGTTGTAAAGACGGTGGCAAGGAAGCCGTCCTCATGGCAGACAGGATAACAGTTGACCAGCAGGTGGTAGTAAAACCGTTCTCACCTCTCCTTGACGCCTATCCCCTCAAGGAATCAGGCATGGCAGGCTGTTCGGTCCTCGGTGACGGCAGTATAACCATAATACTGGATATGAAAGAATTTCTCGGCAATTATGACTTCCGAAAGGGTGAACAAAGATGTCAGAACAGGATATAAACGAATTTTGTCAGAAGGGCGGAAAAATACTCTCCTTTGTTTCTGATGAAAAATATTACGCCTTTGAGGTAAAAGATGTCACCGATATAATAGGGCTTCTCCCCGTCACAAGACTCCCGAAAACACCAAAGTTCATAAAAGGCGTTATAAATCTGCGAGGAAAAGCCGTTCCCGTGATAGATCTCCGCCTGCGCCTTGGACTGCCCGAAGGGGAGTATGACAACAGAAGCAGTACCATAGTGATAGAAGTCGGCTCAAATCAGGCTGGCATAATATGCGATAAGGTCTTGGACGTTGAGGATATCCTCCCCCAGCAGACCGCCGTGTCGCCCGTAAAAAACAGCCTTGTAAAATGCTTTATAAACGCAAACAACAAAAACATATCCCTGCTTGACCCTGATATTCTGGTCAGAACAAACAGGTAAAACATAATAACAAGGAGGAAGAGGAATGCTGTCACGTCTTGAGATCTCTCAGTCAGACTTTGACGAGCTTACTGCATTCATAAAAGAAAAATACGGTCTTGACCTTGCAAGGAAAAAGTCTATCGTTGAAAGCAGGCTGAGCAACTATGTATTGGACTGCGGCTTCAACAGCTTTTCAGAATATCTCAGCGCCGTCTACAGCGATGAAACAGGCAGAGAAACTGCCAACCTTATAAACCGCCTTACTACCAACCATACATATTTCATGCGTGAAACGGACCATTTCCAACACTTCATGGAGAAATTTCTCCCCTATGCCGAAAAAAACGTCCTCGATCATGATATGCGTATATGGAGTGCAGGCTGCTCATTCGGCAACGAGCCATATAATCTTGCCATGTGTATGGACGATTATTTCGGCTTTGACCGCCGTTTCTGGGACTTGAAAATACTTGCCACGGATATCTCCCTTAACGCACTGCGTTCTGCCAAAAACGGCATTTATACCAGTATGTCCATAAAGAATATCCCCGAAGATTGGCGTAAAAAATATTTTCACCCATATTCAAACACAAAGGATCTCTGGCAGGTCAGCGATACAATAAGGCAGAATGTTGAGTTTCGCTACCACAATCTTATGGATGATTTCACTTTCAAAAAGAAATTCGACCTTATCGTCTGCCGTAACGTAATGATATATTTTGACGACGATACAAAAGCCGAGATATGCAGAAAATTCTATGACGCAATGGAGGAGGGCGGCTATTTCTATATCGGTCACGCAGAATCAGTGCCGAAGTATATGCCTTTTGTAAAAGTTGCCCCTGCAATATACCGCAAGCTGGGAGGGGATAAAAAATGACGCCTCTCTTTCTTGTGATAACCGAAAACAAAGCCTTTGCACAGCTTTGCAGAAAGGCCCTTACAAACGCAGGCTTCCAAAGCTCAAAGCTTGCCTCAGCCTGCCTTAGCAACGGCAGAAAAAGCGTCACTGCCCTTTCTCCCGACTATGTTCTTCTCGACGGTGATTGCCAAGACAATATGGACGACTACATCATAAGCCTTGCCCCACGATATTCTGTGCCTATAATCTATCTTACCATTCAGCATAACAATAAATATCCCATGATGCAGGCAGGTGCCATAGACGTCGTATATAAACCTGACGGCACTCCGTCTGATAACGAGCGTTTTCAGAAACGCTTTGCCGAAAGCATACAGCGCCTTGAAAAAGCAAGAGCTAATTCTGTTGTGCATATACCTGCCATAAATACCTCCAGAATAATAGCCATAGGCGGTTCAACAGGCTCAACGGAAGCCCTGAAAGCTATCCTTAAAGACCTCCGCCACGACCTGCCTCCTATAGTGGCAGTCCTGCATATGCCTGCAGGCTATACAAGGATATATGCCGAACAGCTATGCACTGAAACCGGTCACAACGTTATGGAAGCCAAAAGCGGTCTGTATCTCAGCCAAGGCATGGTGGTAATAGCGCAGGGCGGTCAGCACCTTAGATTGTTCAAGGATAAAAAAGGCTATTTTGTCACCTCTGAAGCAGGTGTAAAGGTTTCAGGTCACTGTCCGTCAGTTGACGTGCTTTTTGACTCTGTGGCATACAGCGCAAAGCGTAACGCTATAGGCGTTATCCTCACCGGCATGGGCTGTGACGGTGCAAAGGGTATGCTCAACATGAAGAAAATGGGGGCATATAATATCGGACAGGACGCAGAAAGCTCCATAGTCTATGGTATGCCCAAAGCCGCATATGAAAACGGCTCAGTGTCAAAGCAGTGTCCCCTTGACAAGATAGCACAGGAGATACATTATCGCATCGACAGCGGCTTATGATAAAATATAACAAGGAGGGATAGCTGTGGAAAACAGCAGATATCTCATTTTCAACTCAGCAGGGCGAAGCTTTTCACTGCCCTTTGAGGATATAAAAATAATCATAGCGGCGCAGACCCCTACTCCCGTGCCTGATTTTCCCGACTATGTGCCGGGAACAGTGGTGAACGAGGGCGAGGTAGTGCCTGTCATAGACCTGCGCAGACGTTTCCACTATGAGCCAAAAGAGATCTCCGACAGAGATTGCATAATAATCACAATGGGCGAAGAAGTTTCCGTAGGGCTTTTGTGCGACAGCGTAACAGGCTTCACGGATATTCCCGAGGATAAGCTGTGTAAAGCCCCAAACGTCAACGAAGAAGCCTGCGCAGATTTTCTAAAAGGAGAATTTCTTCTGGAGGGCAAGCCATGCTATGTCCTTGACAGCGAAAAAGTAATAAAGCTCAGCGACCGTGAAAAGGTAGCAAATACAGAGCGAAAGGATAAATAAAAATGAGAGAGATAAACGTTTCAGAAGTAGAAGAACTTGTAAGAGATCTGTGCATAAAAGCCAATCTGTATCTTCCTGAGGATATGGAAAGCTGTATAGAGTGCAACGCCAGGAAAGAGCAGTCCCCGGTGGGAAAGAACGTCTTTGCTGATATCCTTGACAATATGAGAGTAGCAAGAGAAGAAGCTATCCCTATCTGTCAGGACACAGGCATGGCAGTTATCTTCATGACCATAGGACAGGACGTGCATTTTGTAGGCGGTTCGCTGAATGAAGCCATAAATAAAGGCGTAGCAAGAGGCTATACAGAGGGCAGACTGCGCTGTTCAATAGTATCCGACCCATTGGAAAGAGTAAACACAGGGGATAATACACCGCCTGTTGTGCATCTTAAAATAGCAGAGGGCGAAAAGGTAGAAATAATGGTGGCACCAAAGGGCTTTGGAAGCGAAAATATGTCACAGCTTAAAATGATGACCCCATCAGTTACCGAGGACGAGATAGTGGATTGGGTAGTGTCAGTGTGTGCAAAAGCAGGTTCTAACCCATGTCCGCCAATAGTCATAGGCGTAGGCATAGGCGGCGACTTTGAGAAGTGCGCATACCTTGCAAAGAAAGCACTGTGCAGAAGCGTGTCGGAAAGAAATCCAAAGGAACGTTATGCAAAGCTTGAAGCGAAAATGCTGGAGAAGATAAACCTCCTTGGCATAGGACCACAAGGCTTTGGCGGCACACAGACCTGCCTTGCAGTAAATATAGAAGAAGCACCGACCCACATTGCAGGTCTGCCGGTGTCAGTGAATGTAGGCTGTCATGTGACAAGACACGCAAGCGGAGAGATATAAGGGCATAATGTGGAGGCGAACAGTGTTCACCCGCCTTTGTTCGTTTGAATGACTTCACGAAAAAACAAAACTCACTACTTCGATAACGGGACGCCGAGGGCGTCGTCCCCTACAACTTCATCGTGCCGCAAAATCGCTTCGCTCGGTGTTGGATATCCCACTCTGGTCAGCTTTGCCAATTCCTCACTCCTCATTCCTCATTCCTCACTCCTCACTCCTCATTCCTCACTCCTCACTTCTCACTCCTCACTCCTCATTCCTCATTTCTACCTCTTTTCTCCACAACACCAATACCCCGATAACATTCGGCACTGCCATAAGTCCATTGAAAATATCCGACACTCCCCACACAAGCTCCATGCTCCACATCGTTCCAATGCACCCACAAGCTATAGCCATAATTCTATAGATCATATCGCTCCGAGGGAAAAGATATCTCCAAGCCCTTTCCCCTATGAAAAACCACCCTGCCACTGTCGCTAATGCAAAAAGTATCAGCGAACCTGACATGAAATACTTCCCCGCTCCACCAAGAGCAGCATTGTAAGCCCGCACTGCCATATCCTCCCCCGTGAGGTCAGTGCCGCTTATTATTATCACCACAGCCGTCAGAGTGCATATGACAAAGGTATCTATAAAAACCTCAGCCATTGCCCATGTTCCCTGCAATTCAGGCGACTTTATCTCGCATGAGCTGTGTACTGCCACCGTCGAGCCTAAGCCTGCTTCGTTTGAAAACGCTCCACGCTTTAACCCCTCCACCATGGAAAATATTATCGTCCCTGCCGCCGAGCCTGTTATGCAGGCTGTGGGGCAAAAGGCGTTTTTTACTATCATTGCTATCGCTCCTGCGGCTTTTAATGGGTGAAATATTATCACTCCCAAACTGCCGCCTATGAAAAGCACCGCCATTATCGGCACGAGCTTTTCGCAAAGACAAGCTGCTGAGTTTTTTCCCACAGCTACTAAAAATACGAAAATAAGCACTACAAGTGCAAATATATATGAGGGTATCCCAAACCCCTCTCGGGCAGCCGCAGCCGCCGAACCCGTCTGCACCATGTTGCCCATTCCAAGGGACGCACCCACCGTAAAAACTGCAAACAAAACAGCCGTGAGCTTCGTTCTGCCTATCTTTTCGAGATAAGACGCCGCACCGCAAAGCTTTCCGTCAGAGCATCTCACTCCCAGATAGTTTTCGCAGTAAGCAAGCCCCATTCCGAAAAATGCAGACACCCACATCCAGAATACCGAGCCTGCGCCCCCTATCCTGATACATTCCCCCACGCCCACCACCGAGCCTGTTCCTACAGTTGCCGCAAGCGCCGTGGAAAATGTCTGAAACTGCGAGAGAGAATCGCTTTCGGAGCTTTCTTTTTTAAACAGCGTAAAAACCGTTTTCTTCATTATTTTTAAAATGTGTATCTGTGGAAATCCAAGCTTTATGCTCAGATATATTCCGCCTCCAAGCAAAAGTACCAAAAGCGGAACGCCCCACAAAAACGAATTTATCTTGTTTATTATAGCCGTAAGTTCCATAGCTTTCCCCCGAAAACACTTTTTTCGTGCAAATAATTGCCTTATAAATGATATGATATAAAAGGGAGATTAATTCTTGAAAACTGAGATAACCATACATACAAATACGCAAAAAAACAAACAGCGAGGTGAACGTCCTCAAATGCACAGATATAAGCCCTCAAAAATACCGCTTTTTATCTTCTGGGCTATCCTTGCGGTAATATTGTTTCTTATCCGCTATGCGGTCAATCTCATAGAAAAACTTATCCCATTTTCAGTGAATTATATCCTTATGCCAATGTGGATAATCGCCGCACTTTTTTGCCTGCTGGTGCTTCCCTTTTATTTCATCAGATCTTATTTCACCGTCAGCTCAAAAGAAGTCACCGCCTTTACAGGGCTTTTCTTTACCATGCGGCATTTTATGCCCACCTCGGCAATAAAATCCGTCACAACTATCATAACCCCACTAGGCAGTATAACAGGACTTAACTTCGTTGTCTTAAACGCCTTGGGCGCAAGACTTCTTATACCTTTTATGAGCCGCCGTGATGCCATGGAAATATCCGCCATAGTAAACAGCTCCATACGAAACAGAGAACGCAAAGAAGACTAGATACCAAAGACAGGAAAGGTTTAAATGAGCCGCAGAGAAACTATCAAAGAAAAAAGTAGCTGGCTGAAGAATTTCTTCGCCCACCGCCAGCACCCTATAATGATATTATCTTATACAACTAAATATATGTGGCTTCTTGCTATCCCTCTTGCCAAGTATCTCATAGCCGCAAAATTCAACTTTCAAAGCTGGTTTCAGGCACATTGGGTTGATATCCTCACTATCACATTTATCTTCGGCTACGCTTTCCTGCGCTGGATATTTGTCTACTATGAGCTTGAAGAAGATTGCATCATAGCCCACACAGGCTATTTCGGCATAACACGAACTAAGGTCTATTTTGCCGAGATAAGCTCATTGTCACTGTCACAAGGATATATTTCCAGACTTATACATTCCTGTGCCGTATACATAGACACCGATGCAAAATCACTGCAAAATGCAGATATAATGCTCACCCTTACAAAAAAACGAGCCTTTGAGCTTTATCATTTTGCCACTGCCAAATGCAAAAACAAACCTAAATATGTCTACAACTCAAAGAAAAGCCTGCTCGTTATATTCTCTCTCATCTTTTCATCAACTCTGTCAGGCATGATAATCGTGCTGTCGGTACTTTACGAAGCATATAGGATAGTAGGACGAGAGGCGGAGGAACAAATACTCCGCAGAGTGAATACGGAGATAGCAAAAGTTCCGGTGCTTGCAGAAGTGCCTGAATATATCCTTATCGCAGGCGGTGTGCTGGCAGGAGGCTGGCTCATATCATTTCTGTCGAATCTAATGCGCCACTGGAATTTTTCCTGCACACGCTGTTCCGACCTTTTCATAATCAGAAGCGGGATAGGCACAAGACGCAGACACGTCCTCTATAGAGATAGAGTAAACTATATCGACCTAAGACAATCATTGCTTATGAAGATATGCAAAATAACCTCTGTGTCTGCCCACTGTACAGGATACGGAAAAAGACGGCTTGAAATATCAGCACTTATACCGATAACGACAAACGGACAGGTTGACCGCTCCCTGAAGATGCTCATGCCGAAAATACCGCCGGTGAAAAGCGACATCTCCACAGGAAAAGCCGACCTTGGCAGATTTATAACGATACCGCTCATATGCACGTTTATACCCATCGTATCAGGAAGAGGAGCGCTTTACTTTTTTCCTAACTGGAAAAGAGAAATAACCATACTTGTTATACTAACTACCATACCATTGCTGTGGCTCGTGATAGTCAAGGCGGCGGCAGCGTTCACAACATCAATAGGCTTTGAAAACGGGTATTGTACATTGTCATATTGTAAATGGTATAGCTTTCATAAATCAATAGCCGCACTTGACAGAGTGTCAATGGTAACGGTCATGCAAAATTCGTTTCAGAAGATAAGCCATACTTGTGCCGTGAGAGTTTATACCAATTCGGAGAGTACAGACTATCATACTGTAAAGGGACTTAATTATGATAAGGTCATAAAATTGTTGAACAGGAATGGGTATGCGGTGTGAAAAATGAGGAATGAGGAGTGAGGAATGAGAAATTAGCATAGCAGACCAAAGTTACCCCCTCAGCACCTACACAGTTTGATAAACAAATATCATCAGGGACGACCACCTCGTCCCCGATTTTTTTATTCAAAAAATATTTTTCACTGCAACATTTCAGTGAAAAATATACACTTATATTATGACGGACGACAGGGGGGATCAGATTGGACAAAAAGGGAAGAAAAAAGCTCGCAGAACTTGCGGTGAACGGCGATACGGACGCCTTTTCTAAGCTCTATGGAGAGATATATAAGGAGCTTTATTATTACGCCCTCGCTAACCTGCAAAATGCCGAGGACGCCGCCGATGCAGTGCAGGACGCTGTGCTGGACGGCTATATGAGCATCTCCTCGCTGCGGAAAAGCGAAGCTTTCGATAGCTGGATGTTCAAAATTCTGGTCGCCAAGATCAAACAAAAACAAAAGGAATACGCCCAAAGACGCTCTAACCTCGATTATATTAATGAAAGCGACGCAATAATCAAGGACGAAAACGGATTCGAGCGGTGCGAGATCTTAGAAGAGTTTGCTGATCTCAGTGAAGCGGAAAGACTCTGTATATCACTTCACTGTATAGCAGGCTACAAAGGCAGGGAGATAATGGAGATAACAGGTATTAAAGATACGACAGTCCGTTCCCATATATCCAGAGGTAAAGCAAAAATACGCAGTAAGCTGTTTGGAAAGGAGGTGACATGATGAGAAATTTAAGAAAACGCAGAAAGCTTATCAGACAAATGGAACAGGCAAACAAAATTCCTGATAAGCTCATGCCCCAGGAAATAAAAGATATGCTGGACGTGGCAGGCTTCAGACCCGTTATCGAAAATACTCCAAATAGTGCAGAGATAAAAATAAACAGCGGCAGAAGCAACGCCCTGAGATGTCTGGCTGTGGTGGCGGCTTTCGTCCTTGTGGTAGGCGGATTTGCTGTGCTTAGGTTCAGCAATACCCAGTTCGTCAAAAAATACCCCAATTCCGCTTCTTCACAGTCCGCTGACGCCTCAGGTCTTGACGGCCTCCGTGGAACGACCTATAAGGGTCTTTACAACTATATAAATAGCAACAGCAAAAACATAGAGGACTTTATAGTTGACAATAGCTATATATTCAAAAATATCGACACTTTGACTGTTGATGACGATGACTATGTGGCTTTGTATAAGCAGGCACTTAGAGATCACCAGCTCACCCCTAACCCCGCTGATATACAGCTCACTCGCTCAGGCGTGGATATCACCCCCACAACCAGCATAGATGAGCTGGAAACAAACATAACCTACGGAAATGCCCATTTCATTACTGACAATGGCGGTATCGACGTTTATATTACCCAAAACGGAAATATCACAAAGTCAGAACAGGATATCTTTGCGGAAACCTTCCTTAAAAAAGGTCTTGTCGACATTGCCGAATACGAACAGTACGGCTGTAAGTTTGCTCCAAGCGTTGTTGCAATGTATTTGGATAATAACGAGCTTTACGCTTTCTTCGACTTTATCTTACCCGTGAAGTCAGGAAAGAAAAACCTCGATATCGAATACTGCGGAATGTGCGTGTTTGACGTGAGCGACCCTGAGAATATCAAGCTCATAAGCGAGTTTGAACAGCCCGGCGTGCTGGAGGGCATAAGAAAAGTTGACGGAAAATTTTTCATCGTGTCACGCTACACCCGAGCAGCTTCACTGCTCTTAGATGACCAAAAGCCCGAGGATATCGCACCCGTGCGATACATCAATGGTGAAAAACAGCTTTTTGAAGAAAGTGAAATGTATATCACAGCCAGAGATAATACACCGTCCATGATCCTGCTTTCGTCCTTTGACGGAAAAAATCAAGGCTCATACATGGCTTCAAAGCTTATCGCCTGCGGTGAAAGCAGCATCTTAATGGGAACAGACAACATTTATATTTTAAGAGCATATGGCTTTGAAAAAACAGACGATGATTACAGCACAGTGCCAACAAGAGCGCTTATTACAAGAATAAACTACGGCGACGGCGGCATGGAGCTTAACAAAACCCAGACCGTCACAGGCGCAGACGCCGAGCATATAAGCCACGCCATATCAGGAGATGAGTATAACGGCAGATTGTCGCTATTCTCAAACGACTCTGCAAACATTTACGATATCAGCACACACAATATCTATTATAGCAGCATTAATATCTGCACCCTGTGGCTTTTTGACAATGACCTTGGCGGCCCTGTGAAAAAGACCCTCACATACGAGGACACTGATTTCGAGAGTGCAAGGTATAGCACATTCTATCATTCCATGCTGTATGTTTACAGAGAATATTCATTTGCATACAGCATGGATGACACTTATCAGGCAGCGAACAATATCCAGCTTGATGAAGTATATGATTTCTCAGACCCTAACAAGATAACTCAGGTGCCCCCTGATGATAAAATGATAGCAGTGTCAACGGCAAACAACTTCTTCCATTATGGTACGAACTATAACGATGATATCGCCGTGCGCACCGACAGCACGTCATTCGACTCTTTCAGCGTAAAGATACTCGACAAGAGCAAAACAGAAAAGCAAGAAACCCTTTTATACGGCTCAAGCGGCAAGGGCATAGCGAATGCTAACGGCACAGTGGATCAGGTGCAGGTTTATGACACAGAGGTAGTAAAGAAATTCAACTTCTTCAAGACTATACAGGAATACAAATATCACGAGAAAGAAATGGGAACAACAGTTGACGGAAAGGATATGACCCAAAGATCCGCCAGCACTATTTCTTCAAACTCCATAATAACAGACAACGAAAACGGATATATAGCCATACCATTATATGACGTTACCTCAGTTGGAAAGACCACTAACGGCTACGATCTGGACTGTACCTATTATGAAAAAACTATTGAAAAAATTCTGGTAATGAAATATAACATAGAAACAAAAACTTTCAGCGAGTATGGAACTATAAAGCTTGACGAATATACGGATTATTTTGACGATTATTTCGATCATGCTAGCGAAGACGAGATCACGGCTATGGTCAACGACAATGACCAGAGAGATCATTACCGCAGTGCATTCGTTCAGGACGGATATATTTATATCTTCTCCGACAGACAGATACGCTCATACAGCTATGTCGATCTCTCAAAACCCACTGACAGTGTAGACATAGTTAAATAGCATTGCACCAAATTTTCCCTTTAGCACCCGACAGATAAATTTCTGTCGGGCGTTTTTTTCGCTAAAACGTTTTCGTTATTGCACACAAATAAAGTCGCCGCAAATTGTATAGTATGTACAATAAATGTTCACAGTAATATAACCAATTGAAACTCTGTTTGTGCTAAAATAATATGGTTTTAGGAATAAATATAAGACATAAATAGGAGAAAGAATTATGAAAGACCTAACGAAAGGAAATATCACAAAGCTGATATTGATGTTTTCCCTGCCCCTTCTGCTTGGCAACATTTTTCAGCTTTTTTATAATCTTGCCGACACCCGTATCGTGGGACAGACCTTAGGCAAAAACGCCATAGCCGCCCTTGGCGCAACTTCATCAGTAAACACCGTCATAATAGGCTTTCTGAACGGTCTTACAAACGGCTTCGCCCTTGTGACAGCACGCTTTTTCGGTGCAAAAGAGTTTGACCGCCTGAAAAAGTCCGTCGCCCACGCCCTTACCCTCGGTATCGCAACGGCAATAGCCCTCACCGCCCTCAGCCTTGCCTTTATCGACCCACTGCTGAAAGCGTTGAACACGCCTGACAACATCTTTAAGCAGGCAAAAACCTACATAGTCATAATCCTTGCAGGAATGATAATATCAATGTTTTACAACATCTGCGCAGGTGTCCTCCGTGCAGTCGGCGACACTGTTTCGCCACTTATCTTCCTTATAATATCAACTATCGCTAATATCGGGCTTGACCTTCTCTTTATCCTAGGCTTTAAAATGGGTGTTGAGGGTGCAGCCTATGCCACCCTTATCGCACAGGGTATCTCAGTTGTGCTTTGTATAATATACATCATTAAAAAACACAAATTTCTTATCCCATCAAAAAGCGACTTCCGCTTTAACTTCAAACTCGCAGGAGATATGTATGCAACAGGAGTTTCAATGGGACTTATGATATCTCTCGTTGGTATCGGCACTGTTATAATGCAGGGCGCAATAAATATCTTCGGCACTGACATAATAGTCGCCCACACCACCGCAAGAAAAATATCTGAGATCTTTATGCTCCCTATATCAGTTTTCGGTGCGGCTTCAGCAACATTTTCAAGCCAGAACTACGGTGCAGGCAGGATAGACAGAGTAAAAGAGGGCGTGAAAAAAGCGACCCTCATAACATGGGGCTGGTCTGTTATCGTAATAGCCGCAACATGGCTTTTCACACCATTTTTCGCACACCTTATCACAGGTATCAGCGACCCTGAGATAGTGGGTACAGTGGAAAAATACATGAAAATAAACACAGCATTTTACTTTATCCTCGGCATAGTAATAGTTTTCAGAAACGCACTTCAGGGCGTAGGAGATAAGATAACACCTATAGCTTCAAGCATAATAGAGCTTTTGGGCAAGTTCGCAGTGGCAATGATACTCGCCCCACGCATGGGATATTTCGGCATCATGATAAGCGAACCCCTTGTGTGGGCAGGTATGGCTATAATGCTCGGCATAGGCTTTGCCGCAAATAAAACCTTCCGTAAAGAGAATATCCCCAACACGGCAGAACAAATGTAAATAGTTTGTTAATTCACATAAAACAGATAGCTCCCTATGTAGAAAAAAAGTAAGCCACTATTGATTTTATCAAAGAAACGTGTTATAATTAGTAAAAACATACAATCCACAAAAGTGTGGCTAACATACCATAGACGTGAAAGGGGGAAATGCCTGCAAACGGCAGGCATGACAGAAAAAATGCTTTCAAAAATATTGTCAAAAGAGGAATGTGCAAAGTGCAGGATATGCTGCTGCTTTGACAGCTATGATATATGGGAAACACCGTATATCTCACAAACGCTTGCAAGCAAGATATTGCAGGAATATACCCCTAAGCAGGAATTTATAAAGAAGGAAAACCATTTCTTGTTCAAAATGGATAAGGAACAGAATGCAGACCTGTATTATTGCCCAATGCTGGATAACGAGAAGGGCTGTATATTAGGCGACGACAAACCGTTCGACTGCAGGATATGGCCGCTGAGAGTAATGGCACTGAATGAAACTAAAGTAATAACATTGTCGCCGGTCTGTCCTACTATGAATGAAAAGTCCATAAAGGAGCTGACGAAAACGGCTAACGAGCTGGCAGATCAGATATTTGAGTATGCAGACGAAAATCAGGAAGCCGTGAAACCGTATCTTGACGGCTATCCAATATTGGTGGTAGAGGGCAAGAAATATAAAGATACACTTGTATGATAAAAAGGGCAGCAAATTCGCTGCCCTTTTATTCTGCATAAAACATATCCAGTGCAGTGTTTCTATGTAGAGGCGACCTGAGGTCGCCTGCTGATATTATTTTTCGGTAGCCCACCAACATCATTTTTTTCGACAAACAGACCTCGCTGCTTGTTACCTCAAAAACAAATAATAAATAAGCCCGTAAAGCACACTAGCCAAAGTGCCGTAAAGAATAACAGGTCCGCTGATAATGAAAATTTTCGCCCCAAGCCCAAGAATATATCCCTCCGTCTTGAACTCAAGAGCAGGTGCAGCCACAGAGTTCGCAAAACCTGTTATGGGTACAAGCGTACCTGCACCTGCGTGCTTCGCTATGCGGTCGTACCAGCCAAGACCTGTGAGAAGAGCCGATAAAAATATCAAAGTTATTGATACCGACATTGAGGCGTTATCCTTGGATAAACCTAAATATAAATACATATCCATAAGCGATTGCCCAATAACGCATATAAGTCCGCCAAATAAAAACGCCTTCGGTATGGTCACCCACCACTTAGTCCCCTTTGACGCCTCTTTGTACATCTCGCTGTATTGTGCCTTGCTTAAATTTATATCCATTTTGTTCTCGCTCCTTTTTGTTTCTGACTGCCAGTATTGTGCCACATAAAGCTTAGGTTATTCATATTTTAAGTGCACGATTTTCGCATGATTTGTTCAATATGTTGCTGTAAGGTTAATATTTTTATATAGTTTCAACAAGTTTTGTGTAATGTAAACGATTTATCATAGGGAAATTTGTTAAAATAGTATCTTGAAAAAAATGCGAAAATTTTGTATCATATTCATTAGAGATATTCTATCTTAGGGGCAGTGTAACTGCCATTATTTTTCAGGAGGTTATTATAATGAAAGCTAAAAAAATTCTTGCTGCTGTCACAGCTCTTTCTCTGACAACAGTAGTATTCGCATCATGCGGCGATTCAGCTGATTCTTCAAGCTCTACTGCTGCCGCAACAACAACTACAGCCGTTACTACAACTACAACTGCAGCAACAACAACTACAGCCGCTGCCGAGTCTGCTGCTGATTCAGCTGCAACAGACAGTTCTGCTGACACTACAAAAGGCAGCGACTCTGATTACACACCTGTAAAGACATTCAAGGGCTATGACGCATTCCTTATGTTCGGTGACGGAGAGTGGCTCTGGGGCAACTGGGAAGGTCAGGGCGAACCTGAAGCTACTAAAGCATTCGGCGTTGACGCTGACATAACAGGCGACGGTGAGTACACAGTTTCTATCACAAACGCTTCTATAGCTTATGACGATCCAGACGAGGGCATCAACCCACAGATCGCTCTTGACGGCGACTATGCTGTTGGCGCTCAGGGTTGCGTAGTAATGTGCGTTGATATCATCGGTCTTCTTAACGGCGAAAAACTCAAGGGCACAGGCGATCCTAAGACTGATAAGGAAACTCCAGGTAAGTACAACGCTGACGATCTCAAGGTAGAGCTTAAGTCTATCAAGGCTGACGGTCAGGAAGTTGCATTCGATAAAGCTAAGATCAAGTATGGCAACATCGAGGACAACAACAACTGCTACAGAATCGAGATCTACAACGATTACGGCGATACAGCTAAGGATTCTCCTATCGACAAGGACAATCTTGCATTTGAGGACAGCCTTGAGATTACATTCTCTATCGAGGGTCTTTCTGAATAATTTTTCATGAAAACTAAGAGCAGACCGCAATATGGTCTGCTCTTTTGTATTTTTATACATCTTTCCAGTGACAAAAAGTGTGACAGATTTTTTTGAAATAGCTGTCACACTTTTATGTTGACATGAAACTAAGGGGAATATATAATAATCTGTCTCTTATACACATCTCCGAGCCCACGAGACGCGTAGTAATCTC
>ERZ1694701.274-NODE-274-length-30868-cov-26.717522_pt1 | contig 30868 bp, 28 predicted proteins | sample MGYA00581721_ERZ1694701 | MGnify/ENA primary metagenome ERZ1694701 (study PRJEB42213, sample SAMN07424528) | human gut metagenome | biome: ENVO:00009003; feature: ENVO:2100002; material: ENVO:00002003 | host: Homo sapiens | place: USA | collected 2014 ...
TGTCGGCGGCAGATATCGGCATCGCCATCCATTCCGGTGCCGCCATCGCCCGGGAAATTGCCGATGTGACCATCCGCGCCGACAGTCTGGAAGAGCTGGTGACTTTAAAAGCCATTGCCAACGCCCTGCAAAAGCGGGTGGGCAGCAATTACCGGTTCGTCCTCAGCTTCAACTCCGCGCTCATCCTTCTGGGCGCTCTGGGCATCCTGCCCCCTGCCACCAGCGCGATGCTGCATAACCTTTCTACCCTTGGCATCAGTCTGCGCAGCATGACAGACCTGCTGGAGCAGAAGCCTTTACCGTGAAAATGGAACGCCGGAGCGTCCGCAGACGCTCCGGCGTTCTGAAATTATAAATAGTTTTTCCGATGAAAATGCCCAGAGCATAGCGGAGGGCATTCAAAATCGTCTTAGCCAAAAGGGAGGCGCTGCACGATATTGTGCGGCGGCCTCCCTTTTTTGTTTCAGATAAACCGGCAGAAGCCCAGCCAGCAGCCCAGCAGGAAGAAGAGCAGCGCCTTACCCAGCACCGGCATCCACCGGTGCTTGCAAAGAGCCAAATCCCACCGGTGGATGTTCTGCTTGGGGCAGGTGCCCGTGCAGGCTTCGCAGGCGATGCACTCCCCGCTGCGCAGGCTGCTTTCCTCCAGCTTCAGGCACACCGGGCACTGCTGCCTGCAAGCATTGCAGCCCGGGATGCAGCCATCGCTCTGCCGGTGCAGCCGCGCAAAGGGCAGCACCGGCAGCAGGGCGAACACCGCACCCATGGGGCAGAGGAACTGACAAAAGAACCGGGGCTGCACCGCCATGCCCAGCAAGATGAGCACAAGCAGCGCGATGCCCACACCGAAGCCCTCCGGCGGCAGACGCAGAGCCGTCAGGCAGGAAAATACCTCCCACGGGCTTGCGCCGGTCAGCAGCTTTTCCTGCCGGGTCACATACAGCGCCACCAGCCCTGCCAGCAGCAGATATTTGACCTTCTGCCCCCAAAGCACCGCCCGCTCCGGCAGACGGAGCTGCTTTTTGCGGTGGAACAGCTTTTTCTGGACAAGCCCGGACAGTGCCCAGACGGCAGCGCCCAAGCTGCCAAAGGCGCAGGCGTACCCGCAGAAAAACCGGCCGAACAGCAACGTGAAGCCGCACAGCCCCAGCAGGGAAAGCGTGAAGCTATCTGCCGAGAGCACCTCGCCTGCGCCGATGTGCAGAAAGATCTGCTTTACCCCGGAAAAACCGGCTACGAATGCGCCCGGCATGGTCACAAAGAAGAACAGCTGCACCCCGGCGCGCAGCCATGTGCGGCGCTTTTTGTCCCGCTGACGCTGCTGCGCCGCCGTTAAAGGTTTTGCTTGTGTTTTTTCCATCATCCTGCCGCCTTTCCCAGTGCGTCCTCTACTGCACCGATAAGACCTTCTGCCGTAAGGGTAGCGCCGGAAACGGTATCCACCTCGGCAGACTGCACTGCCAGCATCTCGTCCAGCAAAGGCAGCGCCTGTTTATAGTAGGGCTTATCTTCACCGGAAGCGTCCAGCACCGCAATATCGGTCATTTTTCCGCTTTGGATGCAATTAAATCAACTGTATCCTCGTAATCCGAGCGAGGTCAGGGAGTTTGTGCGGCGTCTGGCCGGGCATGGACTGGCGAGTCTGCATCCCGAGCAGTGGATGATCGGGCTCTACTGCCCCACCATTAAGGGCAAGACCTATACGGTGGCGGTAATGGTAAACTTTGCACCGATCTGAAGCGGGGCAGGGATGCACGGACTTCCCGCAAGTCCCGAACCGTAATCTATAATATACTGTATTGAAAGGAGCACCCCCATGAAAGAGATGAACAGACGCGAATTCCTCACCCTCTCCGGCGCATCGGTCGCCATGCTGGCACTGGCTGCCTGCGGCGGTGCACCCTCCACGCCCGTAGCGCCCACCGGCAAGGAAGCCGAGCTGCTGGCAGCCATCAACAAGGTCTGGAAGGAAAAGTTTGATGCAGGTCTGGTTGACCATGAGCAGCTGACCCTCAATCAGGATGCGGTGGGCGCTATAAGGGCTTACGGGCGTGTTTTTGAAGAGGCCAACGAGACACCGCATACGCTTAATGACTCTGACAACAAGCTCATTTTTGGGGAACTCAATGGACTTGAGGACAAGATACTGAACAAGTATGGCAAGGACAGTTTGGCAGGTATGGCCGGCCTCTCCGAACCGTCTACCGAGAGAGAGGTGGCTCTGGAGGATGCGTACTCTTGCGAGGATGCTGCCGTTCGGGCTTTTGTAGCAAAACTGCTGGACAATTCTAATAGCGCCAAGGCAGAGTTCATCAGCATCTACTGCCCGGTGGTTCAGGGCAAGACCTACATGACCGCTGTTGTGTTCCGAAATAACAAGGCATAAGATAACCAGACTTCCCCCTTTTGCCCCGGGCACACTCCCCCTGTGTCCGGGGCTTTATAGAAAGGAGCACCCCCATGAAACGATATGACCGACGGACTTTCCTGAAGCTCTCCGGCGCATCGGCGATGATGCTGGCGCTGGCAGCCTGTGACGATAGCTGCTCCTCCGGCTCCACAAGTTCCGGCTCTGCCACAGAAACGCCTCCCTCGCCGCCGATCCCTGTGATCCGGGACGGGCAGAAGATCCTGACCATTTTCAACGCAGAGCTGGCCCGGCGAAAGGTGGAGAACATCAAGTTCGAGTACAGCAAGGGTCTGGAGCACGCCATTCAGGCAGATGTGCAGATGTTTGTGGATAACGGCAGCCCGGAGTTCCCGTCGGACGAAGGGCTCAGGCTGCGGATGGAGGGCGACTATGCGGCAAAGATGTGGGATGGTCTGCACGAGGCGGGTTACAGCTCCGGCTCCACTGCTATCTTCGGTATGCTCAATCAGTACCGGGTAGGCGTGGATTTTGACCACGAAGGAAAGCACCTTTACAGCATGGATCGCCTTTACCCCGCCACAGAGGCCCAGTTCCAGCAATTGGTGGATGAACTGATCAAGGACTACGGCGGTGTGCCGGGGCTTCATGAGGACGACCCGGTGGTGAATAAGGTAGGCATCACTGTGGTGGATATCAACGACAAGACCTATTGGGCCGCCTACATCATCGACAAGTGGCAAGGCATAGGAGACGGCTGAGCCATACCATAGAAAAGGAGCCTACTATGAAATACCAACGCTTTGCGGCCCTTGTGCTGGCTGCGGCCCTGCTGCTGACCGGCTGCGGCGGCACCCAGAGCAGCCCAAACACCGCTGCCGACCAAAGCTCCGACAGCAGCCGAAGCACCCCCGGCGCGGTGGCGCAGGCCGCCCAGACAGACCGCATCACCGACCAGTTCACGCTGGAAAAGAACGTTTCGGGCGTGTGGGGGGAGGAAGCGGTGCAGTGCATTTCCGTCCATGTGCCGCAGCTGGAATGCGACAGCCCGGACGCCGTAAGCCTGAACAAGGATCTTAACGCCATCTATGCGGCAGATTTCCGGGAATATGAGGCCTACGAGGAGGCCGGGCAGCCGGGCGGCGAGTACCCGCAGATTGGTGTAGGCTGGGATGCCTACTGGTACGGCGATTGCGTCAGTCTGGTGGTGCGCAGCCGCTACGGCGGCACCGCCCCGTGGCGTTACAGCGGCTGGTGCTTCGATTTTGCCACCGGCAGGCAGATCACCACAGCCGAGATGCTGCAGCGGATGGGGCTGGACCCGGACGAAGTGCAGCAGCAGGTGCAGCGGCAGGTCATGCAGGCCTTTGACCGGGAGATGGCGCAGGGCGCGTATTACGAGGGCCTGCGTCTCGGCGGAGAGCTTTCGCAAATGCGGATGGATACGCTGGAATACAATGAGCTGGAAAACCTGTGCCTGCTTTTGCCACAGCAGGATCAACTGGTGCTCCGGGGAAAGTACAGCTGCGAAGAAGGCTGGCAGCAGCTGGATATGGAGCTCTCGCTGCCCACCGCCGACACCCCGGTGCTGACCGATACCTACGATGGTGTGCAGGTGCAGCTGGAGGGAACGCAGGGCACCATCACCCTGAGCCCCGCGCCAAAGACCGACCAATGGGGCGACATTGGCATCCGGGTGGAACAGGAGCACAGCTACCCCATTCTTGGCGCCTACAATGAATATGTGGATGTGTGCATCGGGGAGCAGGAGGACGGATTCTTCCGCCCGGTGGTCTATCTGCTGACCAAAGACGGCGTGGTGGAGTACGTGGACGTGCTGCGCTGCCTCATGTTCGGCAATGCCATGATCTGTCAGGATCCCATCTACTTTGCCAACAACGGTGTGGCGCTGGAACGCAGCGGCAGCGAGGTGAACCTGCGCCGGGCGGATGGCTCTGTGCTGGAGCTGGCGCCCCTGTCGGCAGAGTGGAGCGCGCAGGAAATTCCCTATTCCGTCACCGGCTCCTACAACTACACCTCTGAAACCGGCTGGAACTGGATGGATCTGGGCAGCGACGGCAGCGTTCAGCTGGGCGTGCAGGACAACAGCCGCATCGATCGGGGCGATGCCGCGTATCTGGGCGTGGTGCCCGAGGGCGTGGTACTGGGCATCGCTGCCGATAAGGAGCTCGGATTTGTGGCGGCGTTCAAGAACGACCTGTACAACGAGAACCTGACCATGACCATGATCGCCGGGCAAAACCCCTTTGCCGAGGGCGAGACCCAGCTGCAAATGACCCGCAGCTACGGCTGAGAACACAGGAGAACGACCATGAAATACAAACGCCTTGCCGCTGCGGTGCTGGCGGTGGCTCTCTGGCTGACCGGCTGCGGCGGCGCGGCGTCTCCCGCTGCCCCCGCAGGCTCCGGCGCAGCTTCCCAAAGCGCCGCAGACACGGCGGTGCAGACGGCACAAAAAGACCGCATCACCGAGCAGTTCACGCTGGAAAAGACCATCCAGCTGTACGAGTGGGGCAGCGCACAGAAGCTGACCATCCATGTGCCGCAGCTGGTGTGCGACAGCCCGGACGCTGCTTATCTCAACGATGAGCTTGCCGCCATGTATGCGGCAGACTTCCGACAGTACGAGGACAGCCCGGAGATCGAGCCGCAGCAGGACGAGTGGAGCCCGGAGATTTATATCAACTGGGACGCCTACTGGTACGGCGACTGCGTAAGCCTTGTGGTGTTCCGCTACGACGGCGGTACCGACCCGGGGTATTCCCGGGGCTGGTGCTTCGATTTTGCCACCGGAAAGCAGGTCTCCGTGGCTGAAATGCTGCAGCGCATGGGGCTGGACCCGGATGCCGTGCAGCAGCAGATGCTGCGCGAGGCCATGCAGACCTTTGACCGCAACATGGCGCAGCAGGAATATTACGATTCCCTGCGGGAAAGCGGCATGCTCTCCGGGATGCGCGCCGACACCCTGCGGGACAACGGGCTGGAAAACCTGACCGTTCTGCTGAAAAACGAAAATACCGTCACCCTTGTTGCCGGATACCACACCACCGCCGGCAGCGGCTGGCGGCCGCTGGAGGTGGATTTCCCGCTGACCCCCGCCGCCCCTGCCGACACCCCGGTGCTGACCGATACCTACGGCAGCGCTTCGGTGCAGCTGGAGGGAACGAAGGGCACTATCACCCTCCGCCGCACGCCGGAGACCGCCGCATGGGACACGGATTACGGCATCCGGCTGGAACAGGACCGCACCTACCCCATCCTTGGCACTTATAATGAGTATATCGACCTGTGCATCGGAGAACTGGGCGCATCCTTCCACCCGGTGGTCTATCTGCTGACCAAGGACGGCGTGGTGGAGTACGTGGACGTGCTGCACTGCCTCATGTTCGGCAGCGCTCTGGTCTGTCAGGACCCCATCTATATTGCAGATCAGGGCGTGGCACTGGAACGCAGCGGCAAAGAGGTAATTCTGCATCAGGAGGATGGCTCTGTGCTGGAGCTTGCTCCCCTGACGGCAGAGTGGAACGCGCAGGAGATCCCCTCGGAGGCTGTCGGTGCCTTCAACGATATGTCTGACAACCAGTTTGACTGGATGGACGTGGAAAGCAGCGGCTCCGTCCAGATGGGCGTGCAGGACAACAGCGTTTTCTATCAGGGCTACGCCGACTATCTGGGCGTGGTGCCGGAGGGCATGGTGCTGGGCGTCTGGACCAACGAGACGGCGGATGGGATGCTGGGCATCACCTTTGTGGCGGCGGTGAAGTACGACCTGCACAACGAGACCCTGACCTTGACCATGCTCGACGGTCAAAACCCCTTTGCCGAAGGAAAGACCCAGCTGCAGCTGATCCGCTGCCCGGATAACTGACCACGGCGGGAGCCGCTGAGAACACAGGAGAACCACCATGAAACACAAAGCATTCCGCTGGATACCGGCAGTTTTGCTGGCGGCGCTGCTGGCAGGCTGCGGGGCAAAGACCGCAGCCTCTGCCCGCCCGGCTGGCAGCCGGGAACTGAAATCGACCCCGCCGGATTCCATGCACGCCACCGCGGCGATCACCGAGCAGTACACCCTTGAAAAGGTGGTGCAGGCAGAGAACGGCGGCACCATCCGGCTGAACATCCATCTGCCCCGGCTGGAATGCGACAGCGCCGATGCCGCCCGCATCAACGCCGAGATCGCCCGCTACTACGAATACGATGTGCAGGAGTACGCCGACTGCCCGGAGGCAGCCGACCCGGATGTGTGGGACATCTGCATTGAGATGAATTGGAATGCCAGCTGGTACGGCGACTGCGTCAGCCTTGTGGTCAGCAGCTGCTACGGCGGTACCGATGCACCCTTCTATCAGGGCTGGTGCTTTGACTTTGAAAGCGGAAACCAGCTCACCGCCACCCAGCTGCTGCAGCGCATGGGGGCAGACCCCGCCGCGCTGGAAGAAGCACTGTACCGCGACATAAAGCGCCGGGATGAGCTGGACCGGCAGACCGCCTGTGAGCGGGGGCTTCTGCCCTCCGGCAGTCTGAAAGAGGGAAACACCGCATGGTGGGCTACACTGGATGAGCTGCTACTTTCGTTTGACGAAACAGGAAACGTTACCTTTTTCGTCCGCCGGTTTAGCGCCTCCCGGGAGGAGTATGTGAACGATGCCCCAACCATCCCGCTGGACGCGCAGCCGCTGCCGCAGGACTGGGAGCAGCAGGTGCTGGCCGAGTGGATGGCAGTCACGGCGGTGACGCAGGGTGAAAGCTATGCCCCCGCCGACCGCAACGAAAGCTTTACCCTGCGGCTGGAAAAGGCCGAGATCACCGGCACGGTGACCGTCTCCTTCATCCGGGAAACATACGTCAGCCCGCAGATCCAGTCCGCCGCCGAGACCCGCACCGGAGAGCTGAATGTCGGCGCTGTGACCGGCTGGGACGGGGAAAAAAGTCAGGACTGGAACCTGACCTGCCTCAGCGAGGACGGCAGAAGCCGCTGGATTATCTCCATGATGGAGGACGGCTCTTTGCTGATGCAGTCCACCGGCCTGAAAAAGGGCAGCACCGTGTGGTATGTGTTCCGGCACACCAGCGCGTGGGACGACATCGGTTTCACCGCCATTCCCCGCAGGCTGTGGGGAACTTACCGCGCCGGAGACGAGGCCGCAAAGGGCATCCGCTGGATGACCTTCCTGCCGGACGGCAGCTGCTGCATGAGCGTGGAATGGGACGGGTGGAACGGCATTCTGACCGGCACCGCAGAGGGAACACAGGGCCGCACCGAGGACGGCACCGAGCTGCACTTCACGCTGACCGACACGGATGGCAGACCGTGCGAGTTCTGGGCCATTTTGCTGAACGATGACGGCAGCCCCAGCGGCTGCAGCCTGAAATACCGCGCCGGAGAAGTACTGTTTGATCGGGACACGCGTCCCGTTTACTGGAAAAACGACTCCCCAGATCTAACCCTTGTACCGTGACCGAAACCGAACGCAATGCGATGACAAAGCGTTGTCGCTTACAACAAACAAATAACAGGAGGAAATTACTATGGGTCTTATCAAAGCAGGTATGGGCGCACTGGGCGGAACTCTTGCAGACCAGTGGAAGGAATTTTTCTACTGCGATTCTCTGGACAAAGATGTGCTGATGGTAAAGGGCCAGAAGCGCACCTCCCGCCGCAGCTCCAACAACGGCGAGGACAACATCATCACCAACGGCAGCGGCATCGCCGTGGCAGACGGACAGTGTATGCTCATCGTGGAGCAGGGCCGCGTGGTGGAGGTGTGCGCCGAACCGGGCGAATTCACCTTTGACGCATCCACTGAGCCCAGCGTGTTCACCGGCAACTTCGGCGACAGTCTGGCAGCTACCTTCCAGACCGTGGCCAAGCGCTTTACTTACGGCGGCGACACCGGCAAGGATCAGCGCGTGTACTACATCAACACCAAGGAGCTGGGCGAGATCCTGTACGGCACCGCCACCCCCATTCCGTTCCGGGTGGTAGTCAGCGAGGAGCGGGGCTACAAGCTCTCTGTGAACCTGCGGTGCAACGGCAGCTTCACCTGCCGCATCTGCGACCCGCTGCTGTTCTACACCAACGTGTGCAGCAACGTCTCCACCCAGTATGACGCATCCGAGATCGCTCCCCGCCTGAAGAGTGAGTTGCTGAACGCTTTGCAGCCCGCGCTGGCTACTCTTTCTGCCAACAAGGTGCAGTATTACGAGATCCCCGCCCACACGCTGGAAATCTCCGAGGCGCTCAACGAGCAGCTGTCCAATGTCTGGCGCAAAAAGCGCGGTATTGAAGTGTTCTCCTTCAACATCAACTCCCTGTCTATCCCGGAGGAGCAGCAGAAGAAGATCACCGAATGGGAAGAAAACGCCATGACCACCGACCCCACCACCGCCGCAGCTCGTCTGGTGGGCGGCCAGATCGACGCCATGAAGACCGCTGCCGGCAACACCGCCGGTGCCATGACCGGCTTTATGGGCATGGGCATGGCAGCCGGTGCAGGCGGTATGGGCGGCATGAGCGCCCAGAACCTGTTCGCTATGGGCCAGCAGGCCCGTCCGGACAGCGTGGACGCGCCCCAGCAGGTCAGCCGCCCCGCACCCGCCCCGGCAGACAGCTGGAAGTGCAGCTGCGGTGCTACCGTTACCGGCAAATTCTGCCCGGAGTGCGGCAGCAAAAAGCCGGAGCCGAAGCCCGCTGCGGACAGCTGGACCTGCAGCTGTGGTGCTACCGTTACGGGCAAGTTCTGTCCGGAGTGCGGCAAGCCCCGCCCGGCGGCAGCAGAAGGCTGGACTTGCAGCTGCGGCGCGGTGAACAAAGGCAAGTTCTGCTCCGAGTGCAGCAAACCCAAGCCCGCCGGTACGCCCAAATATAAGTGCGACAAATGCGGCTGGGAGCCGGCAGACCCCGCTCACCCGCCCAAGTTCTGCCCGGAGTGCGGCGACCCCTTTGACGACAGCGACCAGACCTGATCTGACAAATACAGAGCAATGAAAGGAGCATACCATGATGGGATTCTTTTCCAACCTGTTCGCAAAACAGAACTGCGCCGTCTGCGGCAAGGAGTGCGGCACCCTGCACCGCTCCAAGCTGCGGGACGGACAGTTCCTCTGCGACGACTGCGGCAACAAGTGCTCCAAATACATCCGGCTCAGTGAGCTGACGTTGGACGAGGCCAAGGAGCACATGGAGTACATGGCTCGGATGAAGCGGGTGTTCGACGAGGTGTTCGACAAGACCGAGTTCCGGGTCAACGCATACCCCTCCACCCCGACGCAAATGGGGCTGGTGTTCTGCGATGAGCTTGGAATGCTGTACATCGACGACCGCACCGGCGACCGGGGCAAGATGCCGGAGCTGATCCGCTACGACCAGATCGCCAGCTACGAGGAGTATCTGGACGAGACCCCCGCCAAGGAGCCGGGCCAGAAACCCACCCTCAACGGCGGCGGCCTGAAGCTGAAGCTGGTGCAGCCCCGCAGCATCACCGAGGCCCAGACCCAGCGGGGTCTGCGTCCCCACCCCTACATCAAGCAGGAGCTGGTCATCTGCTTCAGCAAGCGGGACCGGCGGGAGATCGGCTATGCCCACATCGCACGGCAGCATCTGGAGCACATCTTCGGAGTCCACGACAACGAGACGAGCCTGTTCGGCCGCCGGATGTCCAAGGCCGAGGAACGGGAGCTGAAGGGCCAGATGGGCATGATCGGTGCCATGGGTGCCGTGGCATCCGCCGCCATGAAGGGCGGGCAGCTCTCTGAGCAGGAAAAGGCCCGCTTTGTGGAGAACATCAATCTGGCAAACGACGCCCAGACCGGCGGCATGGCATTGTACAGCCGCCGTGCTGACGAAGCCTTTGCAAAAGTGCAGTGACCCCAAAAGGAGGAACGGATATGAGAAAGATCCAGCGCAGAGATTTCCTCAAGGCCATGGGCCTTGCCACCGCCGCCCTCGGGCTGACCGCCTGCGGCGGCTCCGGTGCCGCCAGCGCATCCAGCGTTTCCAGTGCACCGGCTTCCAGCAGCAGTGCCCCGTCCGCTTCGGCACAGCCGGAATCAGCAGTGGACAAAGCCGCCCCTGCAGGGGCCCCTGTGACCCAGTTCCAGACCGGGGAGCTGACCATCGGCGAATACACCTTCAAGGCGCAGTACATTCCCTTTGACGTCCGCCGGGAACTGGACGGAGCGCATCACTGCATCCATGCGGACAGCTACCGGGGCAATTACTTCTTCAGCTTCTACAACGAGGACGATGAAGAGCAGTCTGCCAAGATCTTCGAGTATGCCATCAAGGACGACCGGCTGACCCCGGTGGAAGAGTACAACATTGACGGCAGCAACGCCCTCAGCATCGACCGCAATGGCATCCTGTACGCCATGGACAACTTTGATGTCTACTGCTACGATCTGAACAGCAGCGACCCGGAAGAGCCCGGCGACGCACTGGACTACATGGGCAGCTGCTATTCCTCCAAGGATCGGGATCTGACCGTAATCTACTGGACCAACTCCGCGCCGGTGCTGGTGCAGGACGGCGAGTACACCGAGCTGACGCTGGAGGGCGATAACGAGATCGGCCCCTTCTGCAGCATGCCCTCCCTGAACCTCAGCGGGGATGAGCTGCTGACGGTGGGCGAGCTGGAATCCAGCGGCGATGATTACTTTGCTGCCTTTGATCTGGACGGCAATGAGCTGGCCCGCAGCTCGCAGCCGGTGGGCAGCTTTGACGCCGTGATGATGAAGCGCCCCAACGGCTATCTGCTGGACACGGGCTATATGTGGGAGCTGTACGCGCCGGACGGCACTTTTTTGGAAAAGTCCCTCCCCGTGGGTGAGCGCGAGACCCTGTGCCAGCTGTGCGGCGACTTCTGCACCTTTGATGTTTTCCTGCCGCTGGAAGAAAACGCTTTCCTGGCAGTGGGCCACCACGGTAAAGCCACCGAGCCGGACGAACCGGTGGTGTTCCGCATCACTACGGATTTCTGAGCCGACCGCTTTGGCGGGAAGACTGACGCAAAAACAGCGGGGCCGGGGAAGAGCCCTCGGCCCCCTTTGGAACAACAGGAGGAAACGCTATGGCAGGAATGCTGGAATACAAGTGCCCCTGCTGCGATGGCGCCATCCAATTTGACAGCGCCACCCAGAAGATGAAATGCCCCTACTGCGACACCGAGTTCGACGTGGATACCCTCAAGGGCTATGACGAGGAGCTGAAGGTCGAAAAGCCCAGCGAGATGGAGTGGACCACCCCCGGCGGCGGCTGGGCAGAAGGAGAGACCGCCGGTCTGCATACTTACAGCTGCAAGAGCTGCGGCGGCGAGATCGTGGGCGACGACACCATGGCGGCGTCCGCCTGCCCCTTCTGCGGCAATCCCATCGTCCTCACCGGACAGTTTGCCGGGGCCCTGCGGCCCGACCTCATCATCCCCTTCAAGCTGGACAAAAAGGCCGCTAAGGCCAAATTGCAGGAACACCTCAAGGGCAAGACTCTGCTGCCCCGGGTGTTCCGCAGCCAGAACCACATCGACGAGATCAAGGGCGTGTATGTGCCTTTCTGGCTCTTCGACAGCGACGCCGACGCTCAGCTGCGGTTCACCGCCACCCGGACCCGCTGCTGGTCGGACAGCAAATACGACTATACCGAGACCAACTACTACTCCGTCCGGCGGGATGGCACACTGGGCTTTGACGCCGTGCCGGTGGACGGCTCGTCCAAGATCGAGGACGACCTGATGGAATCCATCGAGCCCTTTGCCATGCAGGACGCCATCCCGTTCCAGACCGCCTATCTGGCGGGCTATGTGGCGGACAAATACGATGTGAGCGCCGAGGACAGCATCGAGCGGGCCAACAAGCGCATCCGCCGCTCCACTGAGGAGACGTTCCAGCAGACCGTTACCGGCTACGATTCGGTCAAGGTGGATAACAGCAGCATCCAGCTGCACGGCGGCAAGGCAAAGTATGCGCTGTTCCCGGTCTGGCTGCTGAGCACCAGCTGGCGGGGCGAAAACTACCTGTTTGCCATGAATGGTCAGACCGGCAGATTCGTGGGTGACCTGCCCGTGGACAAGGGCGCTGCCCGCAAGTGGATGCTGGGCCTTACGGCTGCCCTTTCCGCCGCGTCCTACGGCGTGATGTGGCTGCTGTGGCTGGCACGGATCCTGTAAAGGAGGGACGAACGATGAAAAAGACTTCCAACCGACTGCACTCCCTCTTTGCGGCGCTGGCAGCACTGATTCTTGCGGCGGCGCTGGCTGTTCCGGCCTTTGCGGTAGAGGGCGGCTTTGCCGACCTGTACTACCGCATATTCGACGACGCTGAGGTGCTGACCGAGGACGAGGACAACGAGCTGGAGGACGCACTGGAAGAACTGAGCCTGCGCCAGAGCTTCGATGTGACCATTGCCACCATCGAGTCGATGGAAAGCGTTGGTGCCGACAGCATGGAGCAGTTTGCCGATGATCTGTATGACTACTGCCAGTACGGCTACGGCCCCGATATGGACGGCGTGCTGCTGCTGGTGAGCGTGGGCGACCGCAAGTGGCACATCTCCACCTGCGGCTACGGCATCACCGCCTTTACGGATGCCGGCATCCAGTACCTTGGCCAGCAGATGACCCCCTTCATGGCCGATGGAGATTACGCCGGTGCATTCCGCACCTTTGTCCAGTGGTCGGATACCTACATCGACGCTGCCCGGGCGGGCCACCCCTATGACGTGAATAACCTGCCCCGGGAGCCGCTGTCTCTCATGTACCTGTTCCTTGCGCTGGGCATCGGCCTTGTGCTGGCATGGGTCGTCGTCCATGTGATGAAAAGCCAGCTGCGCAGCGTGGCGTTCCAGGAGAATGCCGCCAGCTATGTGCGGGAGGGCAGCATGAATCTGACCAACAGCCGGGAGCTGTTCCTGTACCGTGACGTGCACCGCACCGAGCGGCCGAAGGAGTCCAGCTCCAGCGATTCCGGCGGCAGCTCCACCCACACCTCTTCCAGCGGCACCACCCACGGCGGTGGAGGCGGCTCGTTCTGAAAGGAGTATGTTTATGAACCCTTATCTTTCGGAAAAAGCCCGCGGCGAGATTCCCTGTGTCCTCAAATGGCTGCGGAACGCGGGGCTTGCCTTCTGCGTGTTCTGCTCTGTCGGCGGGCTGTATACCCTCTGCCTGGACCTGCAGGTCAAGGACACCTCCCACGTTGTCGGATATGTGTTCTGGATCGTGGTGGGCGCAGTGCCCCTTGTTCTGTTCGCACGCAACGAAAAACGCCGCTACCATGCAAGAACCATCGCCCGCAGGGTGGAGAGCTACTCCGGGCCGGAGGTGCCCCTGCGGTGGCTGTGCAACAGCGTTGGCATGGACACAAAGGACCTTGCATGGTATTTTGAAAACGGTTATTTTGTAAACCTCAGTCTGGATCTGAACCAGAAGATCGTTCGCAGGCGGACTGTGCCCCGCCATGACCCGAACCGGAGCTGAACTCTTTACAGCTGAAACAGAAAGGAGTATTTTCATGGGACTTTTTGATAAGATGAAGCAGGCCGCCGCAAATGTTTCCGGCAACCAGACCGTCACCTTTACCTTTCAGGCTCTGCCGGAAAGCCTTGCCCAGATGCAGGCACTGCCGGAGGCCAGTCTGGACACCCCCTTTAAGACCGCAGCCCTCACCGTCTGCGCACTGTGCGCCTACGGTGCCGATAAAAACATCGGGCTGGAGATGCTCAACTGGCTGCGGGGTCCCCGCCCCATGAACGGGCAGGAGATTTCCTTCCTGAACGACCGCTTCCGGGACGGCAAAAGCTATATCCCGTTCTCCTACTTTGTGGGTGCGTCGCCGGAAAACGGCTATACCCCCCGCCAGCCCTTCACCCTGCTGGTGGGCAGCAACCACACCTCCAACGTGGAGGAAGGCTACTGCAAGCTGTTCATCCCCTGCGGCGGCGCCGACAGCCCCCGCCCCATCAAGCTGCGCCGCAAGGGCGACGGGCAGTGGTTTTTGTGGGAGCAGTACCTGATGACAGGCATCCGCATCCCGGCGTCTGCCGACCCGTGGGCATAAAACAAAGGGGCTGACATGAAAGCCATGAAAACTTTTGCAGCACTGCTTGCACTGGCTTTCAGTCTGGCAGGGTGCGGTGCGGTGGACGGCGACCCCGTCCGCCCCGCTCCCGGCAGCGCCGGGCAGGGCAGCAGCACAGCGGCTTCCGGTGCCGATTCTGCTGAGCCGGAGCAGCTTGCCGCAATGCGGCAGTTGGCCGGGGAAAACGGAGACCTTGCCGGGGTGCTCTATCTGGGCAGCGTTCCGGAGCGCACCACCGATGTGCACGCCGTGCTGGACAGCTTACCGGAACAGCCGTGGCAGTTTGTTGCGGACATCCCGGCAGACCGCTGGGTCGCAGCGCCGGGCAGCGGGCGGGAGCTGTACTGCATCTTTGCCGTGCGCAAGGAGGATACGCTTTTTGTCTATGAAAAGCAGGAACCCGCGTATCCCGCGCAGCTGGGGAAAGAACTTTACGGCAGGCAGGGCGGCCAGCCCATTCTGCTGCTGTGCAACGGCAACAGGGAGGACACCGACACCATGGTAATGGTCTATTGTAGCACCGGTCGCTCACTGGACTGGAACCCGCAGCTTTCCGCCGAGACCGGCCGCCCTGTGCCGGTGGAGGGCGTAGACGATTTTTCCCAACACCCAACGCCCGGCGCTACCCCCTGAGGTGCGCCCCGGCAGGGCATGAGAAAGGAGAACTTATGAAACGACTGAAACTTCTGGCAGCCCTGCTGGCGCTGACCATCGGCCTTGCAGGCTGCGGCGGGTCGTCCAAGGGCGGCAGCAGACCCGCCAGCTCAGCGTCCAAAAATAAGCTGGACGGAGACAACATGACCGCATCGCCCTCCGCCAAACAGGAGTACACCGAGCCGGAGGGCGTGACCTACATGCGCCTTCTGGCAGGGGAGGACGAATACCGCGCCTGTGTGCTGTATCTGGGCGGCTCCTATGAGGTGACCACCGATGTGCAGAAGGTGCTGGACAGCCAGACCGATCTGCGGGATCTGTGGGGCTTCGTCTATGACATCCCGCAGGATCACTGGGTCGTGGCACCGGATGGCGGGTGCGACCTGTACTGCATCTTCCCGCAGGACCCGGATGCCACCCTGTTCGTCTACGAGACGAGCCTGACAGACGATGCCGAAAACCCGCTCCAGCGCGGTAAACAGCTTTATTACAGTGAGGACGGTCAGCCCATCCTGCTGCTGTGCAACATCAGCGATATCGCCCCCAACACCGAAGTGGAACTGTACCCCAGCACCAGCGAAGAGCTGGTGTTCAGCCCCTTCCTTTCCGGCGAGAACGGCCATGTGGTGGAAGCCGAGGGCGTGTGCGATTTTACCATCTACCCGGAAGGGGACGACTGGGAGACCGACACCAGCCCGTGGTCGTTGGAAGGCAACTGGCTAGAGACCGCCCGCGACACCGACGAGGGCTATTTTGAGACCGCCCCGGAGGATGCCGACCGGATGTGCTTTTTGCCCACAGACGCCGACACCGAGGGCAGCCAGCTGCCCCTGACCGCCAGCTACATCACCCCTTACCCGGAGCTGAACGTGGAGGAAGCCGACCTGTTCTATCAGGAAGGCACCCCGGAGGTGCCCTTCCAGACCAATCAGGAGTGGTACGCTACCTTTACCGGGGAGGACGGCTCCCGCTACGCTGTCACGCTGGAGGACGAGGACACCCTTGCCCTGAAGTTCTATCTGGACGGCGGGGAGAGCTACCTGAGCCTTGTCAACACTGTCTACTTTGCACGGCAAGAGGCCATGGGCTGACCGGCGCGCATCCCAACACCGGGAGGAATGCACCATGAAACAAACCAAAAAGATCACCATCCTCCACTCCAATGATCTGCACGGAGACTTTCTGGCAGAGCAGGTGGACGAAAAACTGGTGGGCGGCGTTTCCATGCTGTCCGGCTACATCGAAAAGGTGCGGGCAGAGGAGCCCAACACCATCTACGCCATTGCAGGTGATATGTTCCGGGGCTCGGTCATTGATTCCGAATACAAGGGGCTTTCCACCATCGAGATCATGAACGCCCTTGCCCCGGACGTGGTTACCATCGGTAACCACGAGGTGGACTACGGCATCGCGCATCTGCTGTTCATCGAAAAATGCGCGCGCTTTCCCATCATCAACGCAAACCTCTACATCAAAAACACCTCCACCCGGCTGTTTACCCCCTACAAGATCCTGCGGATGGACGGCATGAACATCCTGTTCATCGGCATCATCACGCAGGACGTGATCAACCAGACCAAATCCGAATCTCTGGTAGGCTCCTTTGTGGACACCGCCGCAGCGGCCGCCGAGGTGGGCAAGATCTGCAACGCCCACAACAGCATCGATATTGATTTTACCGTGCTGCTGACCCACATCGGCTTTGAGGAGGACCGCCATCTGGCGCGCCAGCTGGACCCGGCGTGGGGAGTGGATCTGATCATCGGCGGGCACAGCCACACCCTGCCGGAGCACGCGGTGGAGGAAAACGGCGTGGTCATTGCGCAGGCGGGCACCGGCACCGACCAGATCGGGCGCTTTGACATCATCGTGGACACGGACAACAACTGCATCGATTCCTACACATGGCGCACCGTGCCCATCTGCGCCGAGACCTGCCCCCGCAACCCCGCCATGGAGCAGGTGCTGCACCGCTTCACCAGTCAGGTGGACGAAAAGTACAGCCACATCGTAGGGCGCTTCCGCCGGGAGCTTACCCACCCCCAGCGCACACAGGAGACCGAGCTGGGCAACCTGTTTGCCGATATCTTTACCCGCAGCCTTGGGGTGGATGTGATGCTGCTCGGCTCCGGCAGCATCCGGGCCGAAAAGCTGGGCCCCATCGTTACCTACGGCGACCTTATCGAGGGCTTCCCCTACGATGACGGCGTATTCATGTTCAAGGTGACCGGCCAGCAGCTGCGCCAGATGCTCCATTACATGCTGCGGGAGGAAGCCTACACCGGCCATACGGAGTTCTACCAGCTGCCCTCCACCCTGCGCCTGCGGTACGACCGCCGCAAGGGCGATTTTGATTACTTTACCTACTGCGGCAGGGAGGTGGGCAAGGAGATCGGCGATGACGCCCTGTTCACCGTGGGCATGCAGAACTACCACTTTAAAAACATCGAAAGCTTTTTCAATATCTCCTACGACACCCTCTGCAAGATCCAGAAGCCCCGTAGCGTGGCAACCTCCTGTCAGGATATCCTGATGGAGTATTTCCGGGAGCACGAGATGCTGGACGCGGTGGTGGACGGCAGAATGACCATTCTGCCCCCCACGGCAAGGGAAGGAGACTGACCCATGCGCACAGAAAGGAGGAGACGACCCATGCGCACTTTCTCGCTGGTGCTGCTGGGGCTGGCGGTGGGGGCGGCACTGCTCAGCCGCAGCCCCAGCCGCCCCGCCCCAACACCCCCGGAGCCTGCGGCTTCTGCCCCGGCGCTGGCTGACCTTGAAACGTTGGAATTCTGGGAGCAGGGCAGCTATATCCAGCCCATCTCCCGCACCTGTCTCACCCGCACCTCCGAGGGCACCCGGGTGGAGTTGGAACTGTATCACGAAGAAGTGTATCAGGAGCAGGCCGGGCCGGAACTTCTGGAACAGGCCAAGGCCATTCTGGAGGAGTACGGCGTGGGCGGCTGGGCAGGCTTCTCCGGCCATGACCCCAACGTGCTGGACGGCAGCAGCTTCCGGCTGGAAGCCACTCTTGCCGACGGCACCCGCATTGAAGCCCACGGGGAAAACAGGTTTCCCCCAAACTACCGGGACGTGATGAGCGCTCTGGACGCCCTCACCGCCGCCGCTCAGAAAAACGCCCTGCAGCAATACACCCCATAACAGAAAGGAGCACACCATGAAACAACGATTCTCAACCCGAACGCGCCTTGTCAGTGCCCTTTTGACGCTGGCCATGGTATTCACCTTCCTGCCCTTCAGCGCCTTTGCGGCCAGCATTGAATCGATAGAAAAAATTGCCTTTACCACCAATGGTTGTGATGCCCTTCAAATTGAGGACGGCGCTCAAGTCCACGACTGGCTGGAATCCTTTAAGGACAAAATGAGAGAAACAGACATTAGCCAGCATCCTCTTGTGGCGGTGGAGGGCTATGGATTCTCCATCAATATGTATGTGAATACGTTAGGTGTAGTAGAAGAAAACGGCACAATCCCGGGAACCTTTTCCAAGGGAACCAGATACTTTCTTGAGCTCTTGATTCTTCCAAAAGACGGTTATGTATTTGTGCCCGGTAAGAAATTTACGAGTGTTACGGTCAATGGGAAAGAAGTGGATTATCCGTCTTGCTACAAGCCCAAACCCGAAAGTACCACCGGTGAGGGCGTATGGACTCGTCTCCCCCTCAGCTTCAAAGGCGACCACAAACTGAAAGACCACCCGAAAAAACTCCCCAATTGTACCACCCCGGGAACCGAGTCTTATTCCGAGTGCACAAAATGTGAAAAGCTGTTCAAAGAAATTGACGGAATTGAGAAAGTTGTCAACTTGGCAGACCTGAGCATTCCTGCTTTGGGGCATGAAGAAGATGAGGTTAATTGGGGTTGGGACAGAACCAGTCATTATTCGCAGTGCAAGCGCTGCCATATCCAGATGCCCGGTTCCGTTCCCAAACCCCACTTTTATAAAAACGGTGGCCACACTTGTATCACATGCGGTTACACTTGGCAGGAAATCGAAAAGGCAAAGATCTTTGTGACAGAACCCGCAGCAGGTGTGTCGGCGGACAGCCCCGCAATCTCGTATTCTCCCGAATTGTACAGCGCAACCTGCCAGTGGTTCCACAATGGTCATGATTTTACCGGCATTTTTGAAGAAGGCAAGACCTATACCCTTCAGGTGACCGTGAAAAGCATCAGCATGAGTTATAAGTTTGTGAAGGGTACGGAGTACACCGTCAATGGAGCTTCTGTGAACAGAATGCCCATGTATGGAGTCTCCAACGAAGGCCCATGGGATTCCGTGACCCTTTCCAGCATTAGCTTTGTTGCCAAGTCTGAAGCAGAGAGCACGGAGATCAGCAACATTTATCTGACCATCCCGGCACCGGAAGCAGGAAAAACTGCCGCGGAATGGGAAGATAAGGCGCAAAAGACGGATTCCCGCTACACTGTCAAGCGGCTGTATGGCTGGTGTGAGGTTGACGATGCGGGCAACGAGCTCGGTGAACTTTCTACGGGGAAATTCGTAGAGGGCAAGCGTTACCGTGTGTACGTACAACTCAACGCGAAAACGGGCTATGAATTCCCCGATATAGCAAACCAGATAGCTGTTATCAACGGGGAAGAGATTGCGGCGGTAGAGAATCCGTATGGACAGAACAACACGACACGGCGGAACTATATCGTTTATCTCACGGCAGTCTCCGGCGGCTCTACCAGTGGCGGCGGCACGGTAACGCCTCCGGAACCCCCGGTGACGCCTCCCTCCGGCGGCGGTGACGGCGGCGGTGCAATCGTCATCGTGGCGGCAGCTGGCGCAGCGGTGGCTGGCGTTGTGGGCTACGGCGTGTACAACTATGTTTCCGGCCAGAAGCTGCAAGCCCTGCTGCCGGAAGGCGTGGCTGCACCCGAGAACCGCGCCCAGACCGCGCTGCTGCTGTGGAACACCGCAGGCCGTCCCGAGCCTGCCGAGGCCCCGGCCTTTGCAGACGTGGCAGACCCGGATACCGCTAAGGCAGCCCAGTGGTGCGTGGAGCAGGGACTGATGAAGCGCCGTCTGAACGGCAAATTTGCCCCGGGCAGCAGCATCCCGGCCTATCAGGTGCTGAACGCCTACCGCAAGCTGGCAGGAGGCTGACAACCGAAGGATCATTCTGCCCCCTGCCGGGCAATGACCACTTTTTGAAAAAGGGTACCCTTTTTTCGGGGGAAGCGTCAGCTTCTCCCGAATGGGGCCCTGAAAAAATTCTACCACAGAAAGGAGCACACCATGAAACAACGATTCTCAAAACGAACGCGCCTTGTCAGTGCCCTTTTGACGCTGGCAATGGTATTCACCTTCCTGCCCTTCAGCGCCTTTGCGGCTACGGATAGTTACGGCCCCGTCTATATCACTGATGCTAATGTCCCGGACAAAACGTTCCGGGAATATCTCCTCAAACAGTTTGACAAAGATGGTAACGGTGTTCTGACACCGGTAGAGCGGTATGCAGTCACTGAGATCGATGTCGGTAAAAAGAACATCAGTAGCCTGGTTGGCATTCAGTTCTTCCCCAATCTGGAAAAGTTGTATTGTTACGACAACCAGCTGACAGAACTGGACGTGAGCAAAAATACGGCATTGGTGTATCTGGATTGCTACGGAAACAAGCTGACCAGTCTGGATGTGAGCAAAAATACCAACTTGATAAGGCTGTCTTGCTTCGAAAACCAGCTGACGGAACTGGATGTGCGCCAGAACGCAGCATTGGAGTATCTGTATTGCTACGAAAACCAGCTGACGGAACTGGATGTGAGCCGGAATCCAGCATTGTGGATTTTAAGCTGCGGTATCAACCAGCTGACGGAACTGGATGTGAGCCAGAACCCAGCATTGAAGTATCTATATTGCAACAACAACCAGCTGACGGAACTGGATGTGAGCCGGAATAACAAGATATTCGTGCTTGAAGCCAATAATAACTACCTGACCAGCCTGAATGTGGATAACACGAGTATTGATATCGACAATAGCAGTTCGATATTTGCTGCACTGGGCAATACCTATCCTATTACGGTGGGCAGCGACCGCACCTTTGACCTAAGCACCCTCCCCGGTACATTTGACGTGACCAAGGCCACCAGATGGAACGGCGGCACCGTGCGCGGCAACACTCTGACGGTGAAAGCGGGCGCGACCAAAGTGACCTACCTCTACAATTGCGGCAAGCGCTCCAGTTATACCTTTACCCTGAACGTGAATGTCGTCCCGGACGGCACGGTAACGCCTCCGGAACCCCCGGTGACGCCTCCCTCCGGCGACGGTGACGGCGGCGGTGCGGTCGTCATCGTGGCAGCGGCAGGTGCAGTGGCGGCTGGCGTTGTGGGCTACGGCGTGTACAATTATGTTTCCGGCCGCAAGCTGCAAGCCCTGCTGCCGGAAGGCGTGGCTGCACCCGAGAACCGCGCCCAGACCGCGCTGCTGCTGTGGAACACCGCAGGCCGTCCCGAGCCTGCCGAGGCCCCGGCCTTTGCAGACGTGGCAGACCCGGATACCGCTAAGGCAGCCCAGTGGTGCGTGGAGCAGGGACTGATGAAGCGCCGTCTGAACGGCAAATTTGCCCCGGGCAGCAGCATCCCGGCCTATCAGGTGCTGAACGCCTACCGCAAGCTGGCAGGATAAAACCTCTCAGTCTCGCTTTGCCCGGCAGCTCCCCTGACCGGAGAGCCAAGAACGCAGGCGTGTTCCGAAAAATGACATCAAAACGCAGCCGATGCCCTGACTTTCCCATCAGGAGAGGGGGCGCGGCATAAAAAATAAGCATCCGCAGCGCACTGCGCCTGAGCTGAAGCAGCCCGGCCATGCGCTGCGGATGCTTTTGTTGTGCGGCGGGGCACGCCGCCAAAAACAAAAAATCCGACCCCTTCTCTTTCGAGAAAAGGTTTGGATCTTCCTTGTCTGGTGCGAGTAGTGATACAGAACTTTTTGAAAACAATCGTAGTACGATGGCATCGACGGCCATGGCTCATATGCTGCGTAAGGATAAATACATAGTCTGAATTTTCTACAGGATGAAAATCTTGACTTTTTGGTGTACCATCTAGTACCATTATCGATGGATATGCATCTTTGATGTTCTTTCTTAGTTGCTCGTGTCCTCCAACAGTAATAATCTTGTACTTGGCAATCTCCTCTTGTTTGTCACTTTCTACTGCCTGAACATCAGATTCATCTGCGCCAATATTTTGTTCAAAGAAAAAGTTTCGCAGCCGTTCGAGTTCGGGTTTCATTTGTTCATAATCCCTAATTTGCTCGTTAAGAATCCTTAGTTGTTCTTCATAACGTGTTTCCACTTTCTTTACTGCACTTAAATCATTTTTCTGATATGCCGTGATTTTTGCTTTTAATGCGTCATTCTTTGCTCGTTCCGCATCCAATTGATGTTTTAGTTCTTCAACTTCATTACGCAGATGATCAACCTGCTTCTGTTTACCACGGACTGCCACCAAAAGACCGTTGCCTTTTGACCAAAGATACTCACAAAAATTTTCCACCTTGAAATTACCCGAATAGCGTTGAATAAACACAAATGGATTGTGTATAACAAAAATTGCGACAGGCATCTCGTTCTCTTCCCATTTACGAGAAAAAGGCCACCTTCCGGTGACCTTTTTCAATAGTCTGAAGTACAGGCAATGGCTGTACTTCTTTTTGGTATTCCTATGCGAAGATTCAGGTTTCGCCACCGCGGTTAAAACTGCGCCGGTTGTTGGGAAACCAAATGGCAGGGGTGAACACAGCCAGCCCCACCGCTGTGGTATCCCCGGGGTTGGAAACGATGTGAGGCAGGTTGGACTGCACCACAGTGGTGTCTCCGGCGTTCAGGCGGATGGTCTCGGACTCCACCAGTACATCCAGCTGCCCCTGTTCCAGCAGCAGGATTTCCTCACTGGGATGGATCACCGGCAGGTCGCCGTCCTTGCAGTGGGGTTCCAGCTCAAAGCGTATGACCAACGACTGAGGTACAAAATCTCCGTTGGGCATGGGCGTAAGCAGATGATACCGTATATTGGAATTGGGCTGGGAGAGGATCATCATATCCGCCTGACGGGTTGTCAGGCCAGTGCTGTGCTCACCTCCCATAAACAGATAGGTGGGGATGTCCAGAGCGGCGCTGAGTTTGCGCAGGGTGGACAGGGACGGGTCGGTGAGATTGCGCTCGATTTGGGAGATATACCCGATGGACAAACCAGTCTTTTCGGCCAGTTCCTTGAGGGTGATTCCCCGTTTTTTCCGAATATTTCGAACGTGTTCGCCCAGCATAAGACCTCCCGCTTTTTCGTAAAAAGTTTATTTACAGTATATCACAAAATGCCCTGTACGTAAATAAGCGAGAAAATATTCGATATTTATAAAAGTTTTACAAAGAAAATCAGATAATTTCGTGCTTATCCTATAAAATACTCTGAAAAATGTGAAAAAAATAGAAAAGCTCTTGACAAAAATTTTAGAAATAGTAAAATTTCTATAAAAATTCATAAAAAATTTATAAAAATTATTATGCAGGAGGAACCCTATGAAAATCACAGATGTAAAGGTAGAAACCATCCGTATCCCCATGAAAAAGCCCTTCCGTATTGCTTTTGCGGTACAGGATCATTCGCTGAATGTGCTGGTGAAGATCTCCACCGACGAAGGTCTGTGGGGCATCGGTGAGGCCGCGCCCTTTGAACCGGTGACCGGCGAGAGCGCGGCCACCGTTCTGGAAGCGCTGAAACTGTTCCGCACCGGATTGATCGGCATGGATCCGCTGGATATTGAGGGCATCCACAGGATGATGGACCGCCTGCTGTCAGGCAACACCTCGGCAAAGGCCGCAGTGGATATTGCCCTGTACGATATCAAGGGCAAACTGATGGGTCAGCCTCTGTACAAGGTGCTGGGTGGCAGCGTGAACCAGATCGTCACTGACATGACGGTGGGCATTGACACACCGGAAGCTATGGCCGCCGAAGCCCGGGAACGGGTGGAAAAGGATGGCTTCACCATTCTGAAAATCAAGGCCGGCATCAACCCGATCGAGGATATCCAGGCATTGACCCTGATCCGTCAGGCGGTGGGCCCCAACATCCGCCTGCGTGTGGACGCCAACCAGGGTTACACTGTCAGCGATGCGGTGCGCACCCTGAAAGCCTTTGAAAAGCTGGGCGTGGAAGCGGTGGAACAGTGCCTGCCCAGCTGGGATCTGGACGGTATGCGCTTTGTGCGTTCCAAGGTGGACTTGCAGGTCATGCTGGATGAGTCGGTCCACACCCCCATCGACGCAGCAAAGGCCTGCAAGATCGATGCTGCAGACATTATCAACATCAAACTGATGAAGTGCGGCGGCCTGTACCCGGCGGAAAAGATCAACGCCATTGCCGAGGCAAACCATGTGCAGTGCATGGTGGGCTGCATGCTGGAGACCAAGGTGGCCATTGCTGCCGGTGTGGGTCTGGTTGCCGCCAAGCAGAACATCACCGAGGCGGACTGCGACAGCTTTATGTACGCCGTGGACCCTGAGATGGGTATGCCCGGAGGTTTTGCCGTGAATGGCGGCGTCTACACCCTGTCCGACAAACCGGGCCTTGGCATCGATATTGATTTTTAAGCGGGATCCCGCAGAGAGGTGTATTATGCCGAATACGATTTTTTCCTCCGAAGGCGCGCTCCTGTTCATCATGGTCGCCATGGTCGCACTGGGATTCTGGCTGCAGCGGTTCAAGGCGTTCAAAACGCTGGGTCCGGCCCTGACGGTTATCATCATGGGTATCGTGCTGTCCAACCTGCGGATCGTGCCTACCTCCAGTGCTACCTATGATGCCGTCAGCAGCTATTGTGTGCCGTTGTCCATTTCCATCTGCCTGCTGAGCCTGGACCTGAAACAGATGCGCAAATTATCCAAGGAACCGGTCATTGCGTTGATCTCGGCCATATTCAGCGTCTGCGTGGCAGCTTTGGTGTTCGGCGTACTATTCGCCGACAAAATCAACGAGGGCTGGAAGGTGGCCGGTATGTTCGTGGGCACCTACACCGGCGGCAGTTCCAACCTGACCGCCATCGCTGTAGGCCTGGATGCCAGCAAGACCACCATTGCCTCGGCCAATGCCGCCGACTATGTGGTGGGCATCCCCACGCTGATCCTGATGTTTGCTGCCCCCGCCCTGTACAAGAGTTCCAAATGGCTGAAAAAGCTGTGGCCCTATGAAATGAGCGAGCCGGAACTGCTGGGGGATGGCAACCACGAGGAACTGATGACTTCCAAGGAATGGTCCATCCAGGAAATCGCCTGGTTGCTGGCCATCGGCTTTGGCACCGTGTGGGCTGCCACCAGCATCTCCTCGATGGTATTCGGAGCAGGGTTCCGCAGTGCAGGCCGCATCCTGCTCATCACCACCTTCTCCATCATCCTGGCACAGGTGCCAGCCGTCCGCAAGCTACGCGGCAACTTTGACCTGGGCCTTTTCGTAGCGTTGCTGTTCCTGGTGACCATCGGCTTTGCGGTGGACCTGAAGCAGTTCTTCGGATCCACCTTCTACATCACCCTGTTCTGCTTCTGTGTCATCGTCTGTTCCATTCTGCTGCACCTGCTCATCACCCGGTTGCTGAAAGTCCGTTTTGAGTATGTGCTGCTATCCATCGTAGGCTGTATCTCAGATGGCCCCACCGCCGCCCTCATCGCCTCCAGTGCCCAGTGGAAGACCCTTATCAACATCGGCTTGCTCATGGGCGTACTGGCCGGTGCCCTGGGCAACTATGTGGGTATCGGTGTAGCCTATGCCATCCGTGCTTTCATCGGCGCCTGAACAGAAAACGGGAGAAACGGAAATGCGTAATTTTGACTTATATGTTTCAGGTATCCTGTACGGCAGACTGCGGCTGGGCGACGGCACACCTCAGATCCAGAAACTGGACGTGCATACCGGCGCGCTGCTGGACTGGCAGGACCTGACTGAACAGGACCGGGATTTTTACCGTTTCTTTGTGAAGATGGACTTTGCCGCCCTGGGGCAGAACCTGTCCCATTACGAGTCGGGGCTGCATGGCATCGGGGAAGTTTCCCTGTGCGGCGAGCGCTACACCAGCGAAGACGGCTGCAGCTACCTGCAGCGGGATGTAAAATTCCCCAACAACAAACAGATGAAAGAAGGGCGGCTGATCGCCGTCACCTGCCCTGCCCGGGAGATGGTCACGGTGCTGGTGGAACCCGGTGCCGAGGAGGAGACCATCCTGCGCCTGTGGCGTTCGACCTGGCCGGAGGAACAGTTGTTCCCGGTAGAACATGCGCTGACCTTCCCAGTGCCCATGCGGGACGGGGTACATCTTTCCACCGACGTATACCTGCCTAAAAACTGCAGTACCCCGGTGCCCGCAGTGCTGGTACGCACCCCCTACGGCAAAGAGGACGGCTGTGAGGTATACTACCGTTATGTTCAGCGCGGCTACGCGGTGGTAGTACAGGATGTGCGCGGCCGAAACGCCAGTGAAGGCGAATGGCTGCCCAACTACCACGAGGTGGAGGACGGCGACGATACTCTGAACTGGATCGCCGCCCAGCCATGGTGCAGCGGACGCATCGGTATGGTGGGCGGGTCCTACCTGGGTTATGTACAGTGGGCGGCCGCTGCCAGCGGCAACCCCCACCTGAAAGCTCTGATCAGCGTAGTCTGCGCGGGCAGCTCCTTTGTGGATCTGCCCCGCCGGGGTGGGTCTTTCACCTCGGGCATGCTGGCCTGGGCCTTTGCGGTGTCTCAGAAAACCTTCCACCCTGAGCTGATGGAACGCGATGACTGGGAGGAAGTGCTGAACATCCGCCCCCTGACCGACCTGCCGAAAAAGGCTCTGGGGTACGATGTGCCCTTCATCACACGGTGGCTGGAACCCAGTGACTACAACGATTTCTGGCGTATGTCCAACTGGCAGGAACGCTCCGTCGGGGCGCAGATCCCGGCGCTGATTCAGTCCGGCTGGTTTGATGACAACGGTATGGGTACCACCGAAGCCCTGGAACTGGTTCATGACTTCCCTCGGGGCATGCGCAAGGTCATTCTGGGGCCCTGGCAGCACAGCGGCAACAGTAAGTACGACATGCACGGGGTATCCTTCGGCAGCCAGGCGCTGCGCTTTGATCTGGATTGGCTGTATTTCCGATGGTTTGAGCATCACCTCAAGGAAGTGGACAACGGCATCGACCAGACTGCCCCGGTAGAATACTACACTCTGGGCCAGGAGGTATGGAAGACCGCCGAAAACTGGCCAGTGCCCGAGACCCGGGCCACCCACCTGTATCTGGATAGTGACGGCCATGCCAACACCTCTGCCGGGGACGGGCGGCTGACTTTTGCCAGGCCGGAGCGGGAGAACTGCGACGGTTACGCCTATGACCCCGAACATCCGTCCCAGCACATCATCGATATGTCGGAGAACGAGATCGAAGTGCCAGAGGACTACACCCGGGAGGAACTGCGTCAGGATCTGCTGTGCTACACCTCCCCTGTGCTGAAGGAAAACCTGGTTCTGACCGGTGATATGACGGCGGAGTTGTATATTTCTTCTGACGCGCCGGATACCGACTTTGTGGTGCGCGTTACCGACGTGGATGAGAATGGCCGGTCCATCAAACTGGCGGATGGCCTGCTCAGCGCCCGATACCGTAATGGCTTTGCCCGGTCGGAGTTTTTGCAGGAAGGCGAGATCGTCTGCCTGAAGATCCGCACCACCAAGTTGTCCAATTGCTTCCGGAAAGGCCACCGCATCCGGGTGACTGTCACCTCTAGCGCCAAGAATTTCATCTTCCCCAACAGCAACACCCGGGAAGGTTTTGCTTCCGCCCGGACCGTGGTGGCCCATAACCGGGTATACCACGGTGGATTGCACGCCTCCCGCCTGACGGTGCGGGTGGAACCCTAAACTATGGATTGCCCTCCCTGTCAGCGGAAGCGAACAGATTACATTCTGCTCCGCAACCATCAAGCCTCGGCCAGAAAAGGCCGGGGCTTTTCATGTCTAGGAGGTTATCGGCTGAAGAACGGCAGGCTCTTTCGAAACTGAATCGCATTTTGTCCGAGACTCCGCAATGGAGCGGCGAAGAAGAACTGTGTATCGAAATGGAGAACATCGGTGGCAGGGTTTGCTTCTGTCACTTTTGGGATGAGCACTACTCCATGGTGCAGTTGACAGAAGATTGCAACGGAAAATACTCCACAGCCTACGTTCTGGATGCAGAACCTACCTCGGATGTGCGTAAGGCTGCGGTATTGCAGGCGCAGAAAGAACTTGCGGACTGTATGCAGGTGTGGGGCGTTTCTCTTCTGGAAACACCAGTTCCTGAACAGATGAAGTACGATTCTCTTGCAGAAGCCGCTTCCTTCCTCATGCAAGTTCTTAACGACCCGGAGCACATCACCGGGTAAAAAGCGTCCCGCAGGGATGCGTAGCCTGCATTGAAAAATGCAGATCAAAGGGGTTTGGGGCATTACCCAACAAGCGTTTTGCAACGCAAAATAAGCAGATGTATATACGTCTGCACTGCTTGCCACAACAATGCGACCTTTCAGGCCGTATTCAACTGCTTTCAGTTCTAGTTAAACATGAGTGCTATCAGGAAGAAAATCATAGCAATCCCCACGAGCCAAGGGATAATTTTCTCTTGATGAAACTCTCGGAATCCCAATGATCTTATAAACAGAACACCCAATAGGCCGATGATGCACCATGCTGAAACGGTAAGACAGATATCGTACATTGTTCCTTGCCTCCCTCGTATCTCTTGTATGGCTTGATTGTAGTGCACTCTCGGCCCCATCCGGTCGGCGGGGATTTCTGAACTTTAAAGATTTTTCACAAACAGTGCCCGGATAGCATTGAGGACGGCGATGATCATTACGCCCACATCCGCAAACACGGCCAGCCACATATTGGCGAAGCCCAGAGCGACCAGCACGAGGCAGGCCAGTTTTACGCCGATGGCCACCACGATGTTCTGATAGACGATGCCAAGGCACTTGCGGGAGATTTTGATTGCTTTGGAGATCTGCAAGGGGTCATCATCCATTAGGACCACATCAGCAGCCTCAATGGCGGCATCAGAACCCATGGCACCCATGGCGATGCCGATGTCTGCCCGGCGAAGCACCGGGGCGTCGTTGATGCCATCTCCCACAAAAGCCAGTTTTTCTTTCTCTGGTTTGTTTTGGATCAACTGCTCCACTTTCTCCACCTTGTCAGCAGGAAGCAGTTCACTGTAAACCTCATCCAACCCCAGAGCGGAGGCTAACTGCGTGAGATAAGATAAAATCGAACTGAACCTTGAAAACCTGATATGGACAATATCCGTTTGATTTTGCCTTTCTCGCCAAAAGAAAGTGAGAATGCAATGAAAAAACGCGTTTATACCTTATATCGCGTTTCGACCAAAGGGACAGGTCGAAAAGGATGACATCCCCATGCAGAAAGAAGCCTGCCGCAACTTTGCAGAAAGTCAGGGCTGGGAGATCGTCAAGGAATTTTCCGAAAAAGGCGTTTCCGGCTTTAAGAAGTCTGCCAAAGACCGTGATGAACTCCAGAAAATCCAACAGGCTGCGATGGAAGGCAAGTTTGACATTCTGCTGGTGTTCATGTTTGACCGTCTCGGTCGCCGTGATGATGAAACGCCCTTTATCGTGGAATGGTTCACGAAGCAGGGCATCGAGGTCTGGAGCGTGAACGAAGGACAGCAGCGATTTGACACCCATGTGGACAAGCTGATGAACTACATCCGCTACTGGCAGGCATCCGGCGAAAGTCTGAAAACCTCCGTCCGTACCCGGACAAGGCTGGAACAGCTCACCGGGGAAGGTCACTACACGGGCGGCACCGTGGCTTTTGGCTACAAGCGTGTCCGCCTTGGTCGAGTGAACAAGAAGAATCAGGAAGTCTGCGATCTTGTGATTGATGAAGCGGAAGCTGAGATCGTCCGGCAGATCTTCGCACAGTTCCGGGAGGTTTCCCGGAAGAAGCTGCTGGAATCGGTCAAGACTAACGATGCCGCCCGCATCCAGAAGAAAATCAAGAAAATCCAGAAAGACTTGGAAGCCAAGCAGAAAGAGCTGGACGACCTGAAAGCCGAAACCATTCTGGTCATTCGGGGCGTAAGTGCCTTGGACAAAGAACTGCTCGGCACACTGGTGGCCGAAGCAAAAGATGCACTGGAAACCCTGGAAAAGCAGCTCGTGCAGGCACAGGAAGAATACGAAGAAGCCACAAAAACGGCAAAGCGCAGCAACTACATCTGCAACGAGCTGTTTACATGGGCGGATGTGTACGACACCGCCAACCACGATGAACGCCGCGCTATCTTGCAGCAGTTCATTACGGAGATTCGTGTCCGAAAAGACTACGAAATTTCGATCACCCTGAACGCCAGCTTCAACCAAGTGGAGCAGCTCGAGGCTGTATCAACCTACGATGGTGCGGAAATTTTTGAAGGAATTTCCGAGAAGGGGGAATAAAAGCGATGCACTTGCCCGCAGAACTCTGCAAAATGCAAAGAAAGAAGCGTGAAACCGATGGATTCTCAAAAAGTATATGGATGACCCCGCCCGGTTCGCATCCGACTTCAGGGTTCGGAGCCCGGCACGGTCCGCCAAAGTTTTTTGGACATAAAAAACGCCGCATCGCACAAAACGATGCGGCAAATTGGTGGACCTAGAGGGATTCGAACCCTTGACCTCTCGGATGCGAACCGAACGCTCTCC